>VOFJ01000468.1_pt1 | contig 42672 bp, 31 predicted proteins | sample 5384081 | NCBI WGS metagenome assembly VOFJ01 (sample SAMN12384729, study PRJNA508395) | human gut metagenome | isolation source: healthy gut I | host: Homo sapiens
GCACAAACCGCATAAAGAAACCGCAGATTGCAACAACAAGAAAGCTAGGAAGGCCGGACAGGTGGGGAGCGCCCAAGAAGCTGCAATATATAGCTGCCGCCATATAAAACAAAATAGATAACCGATCCATTCCACGATTTTTCCGTGAGCAGCAGGATCAATGGAACAGCTGCCAAAATAGGAGCAAACTGTTTAGAAGCAGCCCCACCTCTGCCGCTCAAGACAAAGAGGGCAATCGTGATAAAGCAATGCCAGCTTTGTCCGAGGGTCTAACGACAGGCCGGTTTCCTTTTTTTTTGCTTGCTAACAATTCACGGCGCATTATGCAATACCCGCACGCTTAAAGTGCTTTTTGAAAATTTTCTGGCCGATCACACCGCCGATCACGCCGCAAACGAATCCGGCAATCAAAAGAATGGGGGGAGCGTATATGCCGAGATATAGCTCATAATGGAATCTGCATACTCTTGTCCATAACCGCTGATTAGCTGCTGATAGTAGCTGGGTCCCGTGTTGCAACAATGGGAATGTAGTTTCCGATGATCCACATGGAAAAAAAACACCATGCGATATGATTCCTTTTTTTTGCACTCTTATAATCGCCGGATTTCAAAACAAGATCAGCCAGGACACCGAACACGGCACCGGTAATAATGTCCAATACCCCATGCCGGTCAGCAACATTAAAATACCGCAGATCAGTCCTGTCAGCGATACCATTCCAAACTTCTGGACTTTAATAATACAGCATCATTACGGGATTCCGCCAAACTCAGCGGAACCAGAAAAATCGTATAGACAGCGCACGCTACTACCTGGCTCTCGCAGAAAACCAAAGACTCACCGATACTCCGTGACTCGCCGACCTGCAATATACCGCATATCGTATTGAAGCACAAACCAGGAACTTTGAAAGCAACTGATAACATACATCGTTATATCTACCTGACTGATTCCTTTGTACGCTCAAACATGCAGTTTTCCGCCAGCATGGTGGAACGCGAAATATTTTAAAGAACGGACTGACTTTACCGAATACCGGATGAAAAAACCGTACTACCTGGGGAAATCGCAGCAGCAACTGTAATCCTTCTGATGATGGGGAGTGGCTTTATTGCATCACCCGCCAACGCCTGCGACTGCAACGCGAACATTACCGACCACTATCTGCTACTGGCAGAAGAGCCCATTCAAAGTACAAAACTCTGACCAACGAACATGGAAGGGACAGCGCAACACTGAAAATCATCTAAAAGGATTGATAGCCTCTCGTTTGACATTATCGACAAATTTGGGGGAAAAACTTACTACGAACGCGAAATACAGCATCACAACAGGCCGCCATGTTCCACGAAGTGAAACAAATAATCACCGATTTTGCAGAAAACAATGAAATGCTGCAAAAGAACTGGAGCTTATCGTAAATACCTGCCATGACAACGCGCCATGCAAAAACTCGGAATGATTTCCCTGCAATGAAAGAAGCTGACATCCAGTTACTCTGCTATATCTTTGTGGTTTTTCACCACAAGTAATAAGCCTGTTCATGAAAGATACGGTAGCCAATGTATGCCCGTAAATTTTGACTTAAATCACACGTATCAAATCAGCAGGAAACAGCTATAAGGACCTGTTTTTATCACTTTTCGGATAGGTGTTAGGCCAGTGTTAGAAATCTGAGGAACCCATTCAAAACTAACTATCTGAATATCAATACTATCAAAATACAAATGTTAAGATTTTACAAGATCGTATCATAACTCAAAAATGATACGATCTTACTACTACATTCGAAAAATTGAAAAAAGAGAGAAGATTACTTAAGAAAGATTGTTATTGTTCTACTAGGTATCATACTCTTTTATGATAGCGTGCGAAAAAACAAAAATGAGAAAGCTAAAAGTAATTGGTTGTCGTTTATGATGAAAATGGAAAAAAAATTGCAGCTTAGTATTCCGTAAAGATGTATGGAATTATAAAGTTTTTGAGAAAGATAATCTGACCTTACCTGCTGGTTGCCCGGACCAATGAAAGCAGGACCACCTTTTACCACCAAGAAGAATGGTTCGCAACCACCGGTCACCCAACGATTTTACGTTCGTGTACAAGAAGGTGGCGGACCTGAGATATGGTCTTCCGGGCAGAAACAGGTAAAGGTAGTGAAAATAGGCGTTTAACCCAATTTAACTAAAGCTTTTTATCACAATGAAACAAACTAAACTTAATATATTAATAGTACTTTGCCTGCAAATGATGACAGGACATTACTGAGTTGCAGCACTGAAAACGATGAATTCAAATTTGAACTGCTCCGACGAGCAACCATTCTGAACCCACAGGAGTTTACTTGAACGTTTTCCATAGACCAGCTGCCTGCAAACGATTTATGCATTAGGGAGAGTATAGACTTAACTGGACTCAAAGTGACAGGTGAATATGATGATGGGAAACAACGGTCCGTGAATGTTGCCCCCAAAACAGATCAGTGGTTTCTCGTCATCTGTCCCTGTTCGACAAACAGGAAGTGACCATAACAATAGAAGGAAAGCAGAAAAGCTTTACTATTCAGGTGGCGCCTGTCCGTGTAGAAAATGGAGTTCTGACAGAAGTCCTGAAAGGGTACGATGAAATCATACTCCCCCAACAGCGTGAAATCCATTCCTAAAAACGCTTTCAACGGCAGTAAAATAAACAAAGGTGACACTCAATGAGGGACTGAAATCCATCGGGATATGGCTTTCTTCAATTCAACTATTCAGGGGAAGTTATATTTCCCTCGACTCTGGAACAGCTTGAGGAAAACATATTCTACTATTGCTATCACCTTAAAAAGCAGATTTAAGCCGGACTAAACTCACTAAACTTCCCGCAAAGCACCTTTGTATATGCGGGCGTTGAAGAAGTGTTATTACCTGCTACGTTGACAGAAATCGGTGCACAGGCATTCCTCAAGACGTCTCAACTGAAAACGATTGAGATTCCGGAGAACGTCAGAACAATCGGGCTGGAAGCATTCCGGGAAAGTAGCATTACAACCGTGAAGTTACCGAATGGTGTTACAAACATAGCGCAAAAAGAGCCTTTTTTTATTACTGTCGGAATTAACGGAAGTGGCAACCTACGGAACTGTTTTCAATGATGATCCCGAAGCTATGATTCACCCTTACTGTCTGGAAGGATGCCCCAATTAACACGTTTCGAAATTCCACAAAGTATCCGGATATTGGGACAAGGATTATTGGGCGGTAACAGAAAAGTCACTCAACTGACCATTCCGGCAAATGTGACACAGATTAATTTTTCAGCGTTCAATAACACAGGTATCAAAGAAGTCAAGGTAGAAGGGATAACACCTCCACAAGTATTTGAAAAGATATGGTACGGATTTCCGGATGATATTACTGTCATTCGTGTTCCCGCCGAATCTGTAGAGAAATATAAAACCGCAGCCGGTTGGCAAGACTACACAAACAAAATACAAGCGTCCTGATGATTTATCTGAATTTTTCGGTTATCATCGTAAAGTCGATTCCACATCTGCTTTTTATGATGATAATCGGAAAATGCTGTCAGTTTCTGTCAGATATATTCATTAAATATTCCGCTATATATATTCTTCTTTACTCCCAAATACTGTTCTATTTTCCAGTTTTTATTCTTTATCTTTTGACGCAATAAAACTACTTCAATTCACAAATATAAGAAAACGGCAAGAGGATGCCAGACATATAGTTATGACTATACTAATTATTATAGCTGTAGTAGTAGTGATTTTCATCGCTATTTACAACTCACTGGTGCGAAAAAAAAAAAATGAGACTGAAAATGCTTTTCGCAGCCATCGACGTAATGCTGAAAAAGAATACGACTTGATTCCTAATCTGGTAACTACAGTCAAAGAATATGCAGAACATGAAAAAAGCACATTCGCACAGATTACGGAAATGCGCAACAAGTCGTACGCATCTTTCTCTAATCAGGATAAAGAAAATCTGGACTCTGCTTTCTCACAAGCCTGTACACACTTTTTGCCATTGCAGAAAACTATCCGCAACTGAAGAAAGCGTCTGAAAACTTCGAACAGCTACAACGTGCGCTTAACGAAACTGAAGAGCAGCTCTCGGCGGCACGCCGACTTTTAACGCTTGCGTCACTGACTATAATAATGCAGTACAGACTTTCCCGTCAAATCTGTTGGCCGGCATGTTTGGTTTCACGCAAAAAGCGTATTCTCCATCTCCGAACAGGAACGCACTGTTCGAATGTGAACAACCTGTTGAATCAGTAAAAAAAACAATATACAATATGGCAGAAAGTCCGCAATTTGAGACATTGGTACAAAGTCTTTCCTCTACTCTGCAAAGTCTTGAACAGAAACGCAAAGAACTAAAAAAACAAGGACATTCCACCGGAATATGGGTAGGGAGGATTATTCTCGTGATTGGTATTGCATTTTCCCTTTATGCCAATTGCCGCACTTATTGGAATCGGCATTGCGGCAGGTCTTGCTTTATTGGCATTCTACAGTTGTATAAATGCCAAATCGCAGGAGTTATCCACCTATTATAAACAGGAAGTAATCGCACAAGTATTACAATCTTTTTTGTGAAAATGCCGTCTTCACACCCCGAAGAGGGAATCAAGGAAAGTACATTCCGAAACTGTGCCCTCGTTCACTTCTCCCGACCGTTATCACACAGAAAGACCTGATACAAGGACGGGTAGGAAAAACCGACTTCTGTTGCGCAGAAGTTCATGTGAAGAAAGAAAACACGTGTCAATTCAAAAGGACACAGACAAGTCATTATTGGGTAGATATCTTTAAAGGTTTCTTTTTCATTGCCGATTTTCAGAAAGACTTTCAGGGACATACCACTATTTTAAGGAATAGCCTGTTCAAACTAAGCTCCAGCGGTTCGCGGGTGAAACTGGAAAATCCGGATTTCGAGAAAACATTCGATGTTTACTCTACAGACCAGATTGAAGCACGCTACTTCTTTCTCCTTCAATGATGGAACGACTTCTTGCACTAGACAGAGAATTCAATAAGAACATCACAATTAGTTTCAGAGATTCAAATATCCTGATAGCCATTCCCGAATCAAGAAATCATTTTGAAGCCAGCATCTGGAAACCGATGGATGACCTTAGCCAGCTCAAAAACGATTTCAGCATGATTCATGCATTGGTCTCTCTATTGTAGAGGACTTGAATCTTAATACACGAATCTGGAGCAAAAAATAAAAACGAATCAGCAGAAACAGAACCCGTTTTTATATGTCGAACTTAATAGAGGTTTGATTGATACTTCTATAGAGCTTCTGCAACTCAAATCTCCCCGTTGACTCCTAATCCAAATAAAGCAAAATCACCTAGGCAGGGATCATCCGGAAAGACTTCAGCCAATGCAGCGGTGATCCGACGGGCATTCTTCAAAGAAAAAGTTTCCGTATCCGTCAACTTGAAGTAATAAGCTACCCTACAGACATGAGTATCTAACGGAACAATCAGGTCTTTACGGTCAAAACTCTCCCAAATACCCAAATCAACCTCTGAATCCCGACGAATCATCCAACGTAAAAAAACATATTCAGTTTCTTTTTGAGGACTTTGGCTGAAACTTCAAGAAATGCACATAACTTCTCCATAGGTATTCCGGAATATACCTTCAAAGCATCTTCAAACTTCCGAACTGCGTATAGGCCGTATATAACCGACGGAAGTATCCATGAAAATCAGCATACGACAGCATCCGATAAAAACTATGGGTTGCCCCGGAAGGAAAATCTTCCTCCCACCGGCGGGATAATACATATTGATAAGGTGAAGTTCCCATTAGCTTATGTAACTCATCCGCTTTCTTCAATATCTGCTTGCGATTGCCAAAACTCATAATTGCCGTCAGCAGTCCGCTAATCTCTATATCTTGTTTCAGCGTATAACGATGAGGGAACTGCACCGGATCACTTGCGATAAAACCTGCACAATGGTACACCTCTGCACACATCAAAAGTTTATTCTTTATATCTTCAGTCATTTCGAGAAAGTATCAATCATTGAAAGTACAAAAAGTACATATTCCGTTTGGATTTCTCTCTTCAAGTACAGAATGGATTGTATTCCCAATAGAATAACGAACAGATATTCTGCCGTCATATACACCCACAAAGATGCATGAAAACACTCGCTCAACAGATACAGATAAATCAGGTAGATCAGGATAGTAGCCAGTTGAAAAACAAAAGGCAAGCCTCGTCTTCCCCGTTCCTGTAACAGCATTGATATAAACATATCCGGGCAATGCAAACACATAATTCAACAACATGACTATAAAAGGCCAAAAAGCAAGTTTGACTAAATAATCGTTATTCGTATAAAATCCGATGATCCATTGATTGCCCCAAAGAGCTGTCAGTATCAATGGAAGCCCCACCATATAGCCTAATCTGAGAACTTTGCGACAAACAGGAAAAAGCTCCTTCCCTGTCCTGCCCCGATCAGATTGCTGACTAACGATCCGGTAGTAGAAGCGAAAGAATTGACTATCACAAAAAGAGGGTAGACACACTTCGGGTAATATTGGAAATAGCAAGTTCTGTCTTCCCCAAATGTTCAATAGCCACAAAAACAAAAAACCAGGGAGCGACACTGATAAAAAGCATGAAGCATACTCCATACGGACAGTTGTAGTAGTTTCATCAGCAATCTGCCATCATAGACAGCACTCAGACCATATTTTTTTCTTATCTACCGTTTTACACATATATAACAAGAGTATGAGAAACGCTCCAAACTCAGCAATGGAGGACGCCATAGCTGCTCCGGATATGCCCATAGCTAGTTTGAATATCAGTAAATAGTTGAAAGGCATATTGATACAGACTGCCGTAAGGGCTGCTCCGGAGAGTGCTCTTTAGTATTCGTGACCCCAACCAGGAAAGCCCGGAAAGCTAAGAAAGGAAACGAAAATAACAATCCGAAACTACGCCAGTCCAGGTAACGGATCACAGCCTGATAAATTTCATCAGAAGTAATCAGCTGTTGCAGAATAAACGGAGAAACAAGATGTATCAACAGACAAAGCATGATTGCCATCACCATCAGAAAATATAATCCCTGAAAGAAGGTGCGCCCTGTTTCTTTGTAATGCTGCTCCCCATTTCTTCGGGCAATCATAACCTGCAGACCAATGCTGAATCAAATCCCAGCATATAAATCGCTAAATAATATATTCCCGCAAGTGCGGATGCTCCCAATTCGATTTCTCCTACGTGTCCCAAAAAAGACAGCATCGGTAATGTTGATTAATTGCTCCATCAGAATGCTCATCATCACAGGAAAGTTGATGAGCCATATTTGCTTATACGTATATTTCATTGCTCAACTAAAAATAGCACGATACAGCATACTACACTCATAGCAGTACACAGTTTCGTAAATTCATAAAATGGATATAAAAACTCTTTGGCAAGCGGGTCGTTGCTTACCGGATAGCTGAATAGCCTGATTAGAAAGGATGCTATTCGTTGAGCGTAGCTATATACAGAGTTTCATAAATAGATGGATATACTGTCAGTTCATTAATCACGCTACAAAGATAGTCATTTTTATATCATCTCCTAATATGGTATGGTATTAGCAGATTACATCTAGTAATGGACTGCTTCAGAAGCGGGAATAATAGAATTAATAATTTGATTCTGAACAATATACCTGATTATCAAATAGCAGATCGATGGCAACAGACCATCTCTATTTGAAAAAAGGCATATCATTTTGAAAAAGATCAGTAACCAATAAATTATCAGATAACAATGAAAGTTTGCAAATTTGAAAAAATGAAAGAAGAGGATGAAATCAGACAAGTAATCAATTACATCCTAAAGGAACATCCTTACGTAGTTGTGGTTCCGACACTGACGCAAACTACAAGAATGGCTGCAGGATATTTCTATCAGCTGGTTTTCATGAAGAAGACAGTGCTTCGCATACAACAATCAATAATATCGAAGAATATTGCCGTACACTGGCAGATCACCTCATAACAGATTTGCCACTAAATACGGATATAAAGAAATATATCCGAGAATGTATCGAAAAAGATGCACAAACTGGTGGAGGACAAAGCCGATTTATTAATTGATAAAATAATAAAAGCCGAAATATACCGGTTATCCGGAGAATTGTTTGCCTGCTGCCTGCGTCAGCATGGACTGACTGCCCGTACATTGGATACCGGTACTTTTATGCAGATGAATCTGGAAAGGAAACCGGATATCCCTACATTCAGGAATCTATCAGACAGTATATCAATGAGAATCGGGATACTGACATTTTCATCGCTCCTCTTTCCTTATGCAAAAAATGTATATGGCGAAATTGATTTCATGAATGAGAAGCGTAATGATTATTATGCTACCGTACTCGCCAGCATATTCGAAGCAGACGAAATCATTCTGTCAACCGAACTCACGAATATCTATACCAACCGGAACTGTGCCAGGGAACAACATTCTCTGACCTACACCGAAGCCGAACAGTTGATTAACAGTGGAGTACACTTAATTTATACAGACTGTATCACTCTTGCAGCCCGTTCCAATATCGTTATCCGCTTAATAGACACCCATGACCTGAAACAGAACGGCTCTACATCTCTTCCCATGATACGGAAAGCAGTGTTAAAGCCATTATTGTCCAAGACTCAGTGACGTTTGTACGCTTCACGTCATTGAACGTCCTGCCCGGCTATTTACTCATGGGCAAATTACTGGAAGTCATTAATAAATATCAGATAAACGTTATCTCAATGGCCTCATCCAATGTTTCTGTCTCCATGATTCTGACGGCCAGTCGTGATACCCTGCGAATAATTCAAAGAGAACTGCACAAATACACAGAAATGGTCGTTGACGAAAATATGTCCGTAATACATATCATAGGATCACTTCATTGGGAACGTACACAACTGGAAAGTAACATCATGGAAACAATCAGGCATATCCCCATATCACTGATTTCTTATGGTGGCAGCGATCATTGTTTCACAATATCAGTTCACACGGCTGATAAGAAGCAATTACTCAATTCGCTGTCACAGCGTTTTCTTGAAAGACTTTCAGCCTGATTAACAAAGTAATAAATACAAATCCATAAAAACATGAAAATTACAATTATAGGAGCCGGAAACATAGGGAGGGCAGTTGCTGCCTGTCTGGCAAAAGGACATCTCTACAACGAAAAAGATATTATCATTTCTACTCCTCATACAGACAAGCTAGAAAATCTGCACAAACAATTTCCTGCGATACGCATAATGACAGAGAATCAGTATGCCACATCGGAAGCCGACATTATTATTCTGGCTGTCAAACCATGTATAGTAGACGAAGTATTATCTCCGTTACGATTCTCACGCACCCAAATCCTGGTTTCACTGGGTAACCGGAATATCTAAAATTTCTCACCTGGCACATTTATCGGAAACCGAAATGCCTATATTCCGGGTAGTTCCCAACATCGCCATTACGGAACATTGAGCCTGACCCTGATAACTTCACGCAAAGCCGGCAAAGAACACCAGCAACTCATAAAACAAACATTTGAAGAAGGAGGAAAGTGTTTGTTCGCAGAAGAGAAACAGCTGGATATCATTTCTGCATTAACTTCCAGTGGAATCGCTTTCGCATTAAAATATATTCATGCAGCCATGCAAGCCGGCATAGAATTGGGTATCTCCGCTGAAGATGCAATGCGAATGACGGCATATAGCATGGAAGGAGCTACAGAACTGATTTTTAAATCACGACACCCACCCGCTGTTAGAAATAGAAAAAGCAGCCACTCCCGGTGGAGCCGCCATTAAAGGATTGAATGAACTGGAGCACAGGGGATTTACTTCCGCCGTTATTCATGCCATAAAAAGTAGCGCCACAAAGTATCGACCGATAAAGAGACTGAAGAAGAATAGACAAACGATCCCCTAAATTTTCACGCACATAATTTCGCACTAATATAAAGTATATATTTTTCATATAAAGAAGAAGATACTAACAGCATTATTATACGTTTATTATACATTAGAAAGAGTTACCCTATACACAGAGTAACTCTTTTTAAATTCAGTTCTTCAGGTTCAGATTTAACTTACGATACTTTTATATCAACAATTCTTTTACTTATAAGTTAACGGAACTTCAAAGATATTCACGAACAAAGCATTCTTTATTATCCAAAGCTGAAGGGAAAAGCGCTTTCATCAGATAAAGCAATTAATCCATTTTTCCGTTGGATACAAATTTTGTTCTCTCGTGCCAACCAACCGGCGGCCAATGCTGTACTTTCTACGCTTAGGTTTAATCTTCTCGCCAATTCAGGTATTGAAATTTCACCAATTTCTTTCAGGGCATACCAGACCTTTCCGGCATTGTTCCCTACAATTGTTTTATCCATGGCTATTTTTATTAAATAATTCGGTTACAATATAATCATTTTAATAATAGTTTATAACAAAACCTGGCTTTTTTATTTTAGTTTTTGACATTATTTAAAACAAGAAAATCAATTTCGCAATTAACGGTTAAAAATTTGGTCATGGTTCACACCATAACACCACTGTAAGGTACATTATATATCAAAATAAATTCTCAAAACAGGTATAGGGCAACCATAGAAAGAAAATAGAAAGTTGACATTTCCGCAATATCGGACAAGTCATTTCGTTTTTTACCAATACCTTTGCGAAGTGAAATACCAAAATTAGTTATGCAACAGAAAAAAACAACGAAAGAGGAATATCAAAAAGTGCGTAAATGTTGTAGTGGAATACATTATCCAACATTTAGGAGAAGATATTGATTTAAAATCTCTGGCAGAATTTCAAACTTTTCTCCTTTTTACTTTCACCGGATCATGAAAGCTTTTCTCGGTGAACCGATTGGTACGTTTATTGTCCGGACGCGGACAGAAGCTGCCCACGCCTACTCCGCTACTCGGATATTCCGATTGCTGACATCGCCTACCGGATTGGTTACGCATCCCCTTCTTCATTATCGAAAGTATTCAAGCAATTTTATGGCATTTCACCTTTAGAATATAGAAACAATAAAAAACTTTGTAATTATGAAACCAGCGATTATCAGGCCAGACCTGGAACTAAAAAAAAAAAAAGAGATCAAAATGTCTACCCGAACGGAATGTGATTTATATCCGCCTTGTCCGGCGACTACAAACTGAATGATTACGGTGGGACATGGGGACGTTTATTCCAGTTCATCAAAGAACAAAAACTGCCGATGGGAGATTTCAGCCCGCTTTGCATCTACCACGATGACCCGAAAGTGACACCAGCCGAAAAATTGCGCACCGACGTATGTATGCATGGTGATGCCTGTAAAGGTTGCCCCAAAAGTGATGTGGGATTCAAGGTTATCCCGCCGGACGTTATGCTATTTTCTTCTTATATAAAAGGTACGTATGACAATCTGCAAGCGGTATATGATACTATCTATGGAAAATATCTGCCCGAAATGGAATGTACGCTACGCGATGAACCCAGTGCCGAACGCTATCTGAACAATCCATGCGAAACCGCTCCCGAAGAGCTGTTGACAGAGATTTATATTCCGGTAGAATAAGAAGGATTTAAAAATAAATGAGACTGCATCCATAAAAAATGCAGTCTCATTCTACTTTCGCTCATCATTACCCATCAGAGGGGCAACTACGCCGGACAGATAATCTTCCTCTCTTTTATCTGTTATTTATCGGCGTAAAGCCCTACCCTGTTTCCCTCGCTATCCGCAAACAAGGCAAACCAGCCTCTGCCCTCTACTTCGATTTTTCGTCTTGGGCATCATGATTTTTCCACCTTTCCGAAGGACTTTTTCCAGTGTCTGATCGATGTCTTCACAATTAAAAGAGATAATCACTCCCTTTTTCCGAAGGAAGATAATCGGGAGCATGAAAAATAGCGCCAACCGTTTCACCTTCTTCCGTGAAACACGCCATCTTCTCCTCTTCACATTCAAAAACCGGAAGCTGTACCCCAAACACTGTTTCATAGAAAATCGACAGCCCGGTGAAAATCAACTGTAGGAATCTCAAAAATGCAATAAACTTTTTCATTTCGTTCTTTTTTTTATGGTTACTATTGAGCCTTTGCAAAGACACTGCAAAAAGTAAGGGATGCCACAAAGCTCTGATAGGAAAAAAAAGACATTTTCAAAGTTCCGAGAAGTAATCGGAATAAGGAGCACAAACAGAAAGATATTCTGCAGGCGTATAGCCGGAAAAATAGTTTGAACTCCTTGATCATGTGGGACTGGTCGGAATATCCACACTCATAGGCCACCTGTGCAAAAGGCAGAGTCGCATCCTGTTGCAACAGAAATAAAGCACGTTGCATACGCACAATACGAAGATATTCCTTAGGAGTCGTACCGACATAATCGGCAAAACACGTCCGAACCTGCTTGCTACTCAAACAAGCCGCCTCCGACAATTGAGGAATATTTATTTGTGGTTGAAGATTGATTTCCTGAAAGACAGCAGACATCCTCTTCAGATTATACTCGGAAAAAAGCATATAAACGACGAAGAATAAACTGCTCTATCAGACGAATACAGACTATATTATCAGAAGTATCAGTGACTTGCTTCGCCAAATCTGATAGTTCGACATCTTCCACTTCATCCATCGCTACATCTTTCCCATGAAACAAGTGAACGGGAATGTGGAGCAAAGGCTTTCGCTGCATAAGGTTGAAAAACAACCGTAATCATCTCTATCCTACCCGTCGACAACACATCGGAGAATCCGATCGACTGTCCGCAAATAAAAGACTGTGGCTGCAACTTTGAATCATTCTGCAGGAAGAGCTGTTTCCCTTTATGAAAAACAAGCTGCATACAACCGATGGGGAAAGTCCGTTCGGAAACAGAAACTGCTGCATCATCCTGCAATATCCAATAATGACGGATGTAAGGCGATAGCACAGGAACGGGCTTTATAATCTGAAATGACTGCATATGGCAAAGATATCACTTTTTAATTATGGAAGCAAAAGTAGAGAGTCTCTTTGAATCTGTATTGTAAAAAAAGAGACATTTAATTATTAAATCAAACCTAAAAGAATTATCCTTCTGTTAAAATGATAAAAAGAATAGAAGTATTTATGTCTTTTTTCTTTTTTTTATTGTCTAATATTGTTCTCTATTAATACACACAATACATAAAACCGTATGGATGCTCAAGGACTTCGTCTCATAACTGCTCTTAAATGTGCATACTAGCCACTAAAAAAAAAGATGGTACACCTTTATATAGTGACAGAGAGCAATACATCTTCTCGAATTATATGGTTTGGAAGGAAACGAAATACAAAATATGATAAGTTTGGGAGATCAATTAGGACTTAGTCGTGAAAGAATCCGTCAATTAAAAGTAAAAGTATTCAAGAAATTCGGAATTTTAAGAAAAAAGAAATATCCCAGCCATCATTGAGATTGATAATCTATTGACTAATAATCACCAGATCAATCTTGATGAAGTACAACAATTTTGCTTGCTACTAAAAAAAAATTTCAAGAAAGCCATCTGTCTGAATATCCCATAGAAACTCTTTTTTTGATCTAGCTCAACTTTACTTTAAACAGGATTATTCCATTATCAAAACCTGAAAAAGAGAAATCAAAGAAACAAGCACAATCTTTCCCAAAAAGCAAAATTCACAATTGACAGCTATTACAAACAAAATTATATGGTTTGATCATGTGAAGTCATGGACTCTTGAAGAAATCCACCAAATAACTCCTCATAGAAACTATGACCCAAACAAAAAATATTTAGAATCAGAAGCTGGAGAGTTCTATAGTAATAAACTTCAAAGAAATGTTTTTACGAATCGATGCTTGAGAAAAAAATTCTATAAACGTTTAGAAAAAATCACATGAGGTTATTTATTATGTCGAACAAAGGCATTACAATCACATACGATAGAGGAAAATATACCCCTGATGCTATAGTCTTCCTTGATGATGGGAAAGGTTTCGTTGTAGAAATTAAACCGTTGACCGAAATGGCCAACCAATCTGTAAAAAAAAATTCAAGGCATTTTGATTTTTGTGAAGAAACAGGTCTTGGAGCTACTTTAACAGATGGGCGTACAGATATCAATCATATATTGAAACTATTCCAAATCTCGCTTTCGAAGAAAGCATCTTACAATCTTTGAAAGAATTTAAGAAACTTACTTATGGTAAAGTAAACGAATTAAAAAATAAATATCAAGTAACGACTATACATCTGCTACAATGCATTATAAAAAATAATTTATCCTATAACTCCATGCCGACACTTATTTGGAAAACTAAAAAGCCCATTATTATATGTGATTTACTTTTAAGTCCTGAAAATAAGATGTTATTAAAAAGAATCGACAGATATTATCAATAACGACAAAACATAAAATATGCCTCGCACGGGTATAATATAATAGCCAGGCAAGGGGTCTTATTTTTTCAAATAACAGAAAGCCGTATTCATAGGCTTCTGACATCGCCTGATATTCTTTTGTCCGAATATGCACCTTTACTTTCTTGCCTTCTGCATATCATTCATAAAGGACTTAACGGTAGAGAGGAAGCTCTGAAAATTCTTCAGTTCTTCATCATAACCTGTAACAGCCGGAATTTTTTTCCGCAGCCTTCAGTTCCTTCTCCAGCTCCGCCATTTTCAAATCAATCCGTATTCCGTCCATTGCATGTTTGCGGGAATACAAATTCATTATGCTCTGCACCGTGCCTGACATCTTGCGCATCGCCATTATCTGATCTTTCAACGGCTCATCAGCCAGAAGTTCACTCTCCGCTTGTTCGGTCAAAGGACTTAGGATATCAAAAAAATCACTTGCTTATACTCGGACAGTTCTACGCTCAACTTATAGTTTTCATCCAAAAAGCTGAGCCGTTTTGCTGTATCTTTCGACTTCTTATAAGCAAAGAAATTTATTGAAGTTATCATAGAACTGTGTCCGCACATTAAACAATCCGGCATAATTCTGCTTTAGATTCTGACGGACTTCAGGATTAAAAATAGTCTCCCGGATCCAACAATTCCGCTGTATCACGGGCAGCTATTTCCGGAGGTGCAATCGGTTCAACTTCAGGCACTTTCCCTGTCTGTTCCATGTACCCCAACACAGCGTTTATATCTTTCGCATTAGCCACATGCCTCAATACAGCGAGCGACATATGATAATAATTGATCACCTTATCGGCATTATCCAATTCCTCCGTACTTTCCGAGGATACAGTCTGCTTTTTACTTCCCCGAACAGAAGACAACAGCAAAGCACCGACCAGTGCTCCAAACAATAAAAATTTCTTTCATAATGTTCTCCTTATTAGTTACTTTTTCCGTACTATAACAATAAAAAACGATTTTTGTTATGTACAAACAATAGGTATCACATACCACTTACAACGGTGGAAAAAATTCAAGATGCTATTAACGATGATTAAAGAATAAACAATTATCGACGTATAAAAACAAAAAAATGGCTACTCATCACGAGCAACCAATCTTTTGTTAACCTTAAATCTAATACTTATGAAAAAAACACAGTACAAATATACCACCTTTCAAGTAAATAGCAAATTTCAGAGCCGAATCGGACGATAATATAAACACGGTTTAAGACTCTCAAGCGCATTAACATTTCAGACTTTTCATTTAACATTTAACATATTCATTCACAGTTCCTAAGCTTAAAGAGATTCTTGAAAAAGCAACTAAGTCCGCTTTTTTTTCAAGAATCTCGCATTAATCCTTTTCAGTATACTCTATTCTCCCTCCATCCGTGCTATTGATTATTTTTCATCACGGAATTATTGCAATACTAGTAACCAATTTTACCGTAACTTTGAAATATGATATTAGCGCCAGCCGCCGGACAGATATTCCGGCATTCTATTCGCAATGGTTCTTCAACCGGATTAAAAAGAAGGATATGTGTTAGTTCCCAATCCTTTTAATCCTAAAATGATCAGCAAGGTCAGCTTACATCCTGCTGTGGTAGATTGCATCGTGTTCTGGACCAAGAATCCCGCCCCGATGATTGATAAATTGGATCATCTGCAAGACTACAAATACTACTTTCAGTTCACCCTCAATCCTTACGGAGAGAAATTAGAAAATAATCTGCCGTCTATCGACAAACGAATAGACATATTCAAACGCCTTTCGGATAAAATAGGAAAAGAGAAAGTGATCTGGCGCTATGACCCGATACTGACTAACGAGGAATATGACGTTTCTTTCCATAAGGAGGCATTCGCCCCCAAATTGCCTATGGACTTAAAGACCCTTTACCGAAAAGTGTATGTGCTGGTTTATTGACCAATATCAACATATCCGCACCGCAGTCGGCAGTTCAACATACAGCCGTTGCGAAAAGAGGAGATTGAAGAAGCAATGTCTCTTTCCTAGGAATACCATCAACGAATATCCTGCCATCAACTGGATACCTGCACCCAAAGTTGATCTGAGACATTTGGGAATCCTTGCCGGACTGTGTATCGACAAAGAACTGATCGAAAGAATCACCGGCTACCCCATCTTTGCCAAAAAGACAAAATCAGCGGAATGTCTGCAATTGCATTGAAAGTATCGACATAGGCACTTATGAAAGTTGCCTCAACGGATGCATCTATTGTTACGCCATCCAAAAAGGCAATTGGCAACAGTGTGGAATATAACACTAAGAAACATGACAGGAATTCGCCTTTGCAGATCGGGCATCCGGCAGAAGATGATGTAGTGAAAGAACGGAATGAAAAGTCTGCGAAACAATCAATATTCATTATCTGAATCACGCCCGGACTCAAATAATTTCTTCGCATAAGAGCAAAAAAAAGGCTATCTATCCCAGACAGCCAATCTTTGTTAACCTTTTAAATCTAATACTATGAAAAACACATTACAAAAGATACGGACTTTGCCCCATCTCCAAATTTTCCGGCTAAAACGGGACATCTTTATAACATGGTTTAATAAGAATCAGAACCGCATTAACAAATAAGCAACTTCATGTTAACATTTAGCAGTCTTCTTTAAATATTTAGCCCATAAAACTGAATGAGATGCAAAAGTTTTTCGAATCTGTTGCCGATTCCTATTAATAAGAGTTTATAGAGGGGTAACAACAAATCCATTCATTAGCTGTTAATTAGAGGAAGGTAATCATCAAAGCCCTCAACATATATGAAAAAGATTTGAAACAAAGTAGTCGTCATCACCGGTGCTGCTGGTGGCATTGGCGAAGCAAACCACACGCCGCATCGTCTCCGAAGGAGCAAAAAGCAGTCATCGCCGATCCTCGCAGGAAAGGGCCTGACAAGCTTGCCGCCGAACTCACTCAATCAGCCGACGTGCGTCCCATCTATATTTTCCGCCACCGAACTCCAAAGCTGTAAAGAACTAGTTGATTTCGCCATGAAGGAATACGGTCAGATAGACGTACTTATAAACAACGTAGGCGTGGAACCGACCCCAAACGTGATCTGAATATTGAAAAGTTGGATATCGATTACTGACGAAGTATTCCATCTGAACCTTTGCTGCACGATGATCCTTTTCTCAGCAGGTCATTCTATCATGACCACTCACGGAGGCGGAAATATCGTAAACGTAGCATCTATAAGTGGACTGACAGCCGACGCCAACGGCACTCTCTACGGAGCCAGCAAAGCAGGTGTCATCAATCTGACCAAAATATATCGCCACCCAAAATGGGAAAAAGAAAATATCCGCTGCAATGCCGTAGCACCGGGACTGAGCCCCTCCTACCCCTGCCGCACTGACATAAATCTGAACGAAGAAGTACGCAACATATTTCTGGGACAGTGCCACGCCCATTTGGGAGAACCCGAAGACGTTGCCGCCACCATTGCATTCCTGGCCTCCAACGATGCACGATACATCACCGGACAGACGATTGTGGTAGACGGCGGCTTAACCATTCACAATCCTACCGTTGAATTATCATAACATACCCCCGGACAGTACATCCTGCTTTTTTATCATAAGAACGATTGGCTATCAAAAAAAGTATCTTACTCTTTGCCAATAAAGCCAGATGTACTGTCCACCTCCTCTCTCAGCATACTCCAAAGCCTTTCTTCTCAATAACAAAATAAAAATTCTTCTTCCCTCGATGTTCGATGGGAAACATACTTTTGTGACCAAGTAGTAACAAATATCATATAAGACAATGGAAAAAGAGATGATCAAAAAACAGGTAGGCAACGGAACTGCAAATCCGAAAACCATACCTGCCGCTTAACAAAAACGATGCGTTTCAAAAAAGTACAAAAACGACGCGTACAAAAAAAAAACGGTGAGCGCGGTCCTGTTCTGCATGACCAAAGCCCACCGTTTTTTCTTTCACTTGAACCTTCCTTGAACAACTTTAAAATACCATTCAAAAGCCATTGCCGATTCAAAATAAATCACTATCTTTATGCAGTGTTAGGCTGCGATTGTCTGCTCTTCATCCGGTACCGTGTACAGCATCATGTCTGTATATTTGGCTTGATAGTTTACGTTTGCACTAAATTCCACTTTCCTGCATTCCTTGAACGGGTTGCCAAGAAACGGGTTCCGACCCATCCAGTCACACAGTTCCAGGATGGAAGACTTGTTTGAGGTGAAGTACACGAATGCATGTCCTTTCAACACGTTCAATACGTTCAAATAGTCAGCCAGGCGCCAATACATTTTGTAGGTTCCTACTTCAGTGGAAAGGTACGGCGGATCAACCAGGAACACCACACCCGGGACATCCTTGTAACGTTTGAACACTTCCTTGTAGTCTTCGCAGGTGACGGTAATTCCTTCCAGGTAATCTTCCGCTTCGGGATAATCAGTCCTCCGAATCCTATTGTAGATGGTCTCTTTCTTCATTTCTTTCAAACAAGTCACGTACTTCATGGCGAACAACAAAGATGCGGAAATCGTGATATAATCCACGTAGCCGTGCTCCTTCTCTTCCCTCTCAATACGGGCAAACATTTTATTGCGAACCTCCCCGGTTATACGTTTGTTTCTGGGTTCCCCTTCAGCTATCCGGTGCAAATCGGATAACAGCACATTGGTGACCGGGATATTCGCAAGCCGCTGGCGGTAGTTGTCGAAGTCGTTATACACAACGACGGCATCAGGCCTGACACATTTGGTAATATGTGACAGCAGGCCCGATCCGCCAAACAGGTCCACAAACACGGTGCTGTCCGGGAACTGTCCCAGCACCTTGATAAACTCCTTCGCAAACATGCGTTTCTGCCCCACGAAAGGAAGCGGGGCGGACAAATACATCTTTCTCATTTCATTCTGCTTTAAAACGGCCGCAAAGGTCCCCAGAATAAACGAAAAACAGCGGGAAACATGAACTGTTCCCGCTGCAAGGCATATACAGCAAATCACACGTTCAGCCCGAAGCGGACCGTCTCGTCACCGGCGATCAACGCACGTGTACCCGGGATATTATTCTCGTAGATATGTACATTGCCCAGGTAGAGGGTGATCGACTTCAGGGGAAGTTCTATCTGCCGGGCCATCAGGTACAGGTGGTAAATGTCGGAAGGTAGTCCGAGGTTCGCATCGCTGCTGCGCTGGTAGGCGGACAGAACCAGTTCACCACCGTCCAGCTGGAACTGCACCAGACTCAGGCAGGGCGCCTGGTTGCTTTCCGCACCGGTCTCACCCAGGAAAAGCACGTAGTTCTTGCTGTTGCGTTTCTCCCGGTTGATTTTCGCTATCAACGGAGGAAGCTTCTCAAAATATGTGGGGTAACTGTTCACCAGGATAGAACCGCAATAATCCCACCAGTTGATGCCGGCCTCCCGGTACTTCTCTACATTACGTTCCCCCTGCATGAACAGTTGGAGCTCGCTGCGGAGTTTCTTGCGGGCGATATTATGCCCCTCGAATATGTCAAGCAGGTCTGCCGGAGTCAGCGACAGTTGCTCGTTCAGAAGGTATTGTATGTTTCCCTTCTTGTTGGTCTGTGTTTTTCCCGCGACAAGAATCTTGTCCAGGATACGGTAATACTTGTTCATAGCCATTTCCTCCTTCTAAAATTGAAACACCCTAAAGATAAGGGGAAACGGCACTCCCTACGGCATAAAACACCCCGTTCACACTGCAAGCGTCTTGCAGTCACTCTGGAAACGTTTTACCAGGGCATAAACCTTGCGCTCGCTCACCGAATATTTCTCGGACAGTACGGCCACAGCATACGAGACCTTCTCACCTTGGTCCAGCAGACGGGTATAGTCCGCGTACAGGTCGATATACCGGGCATCCTCCAGACGGATGCCGGCCGCCTGGAGCCTTTTCAACAGCTCCCGGTTAAAGTTTAGTATCTCAATCACTTTCATACAACAAAAAAATTATATCTTTGCATCGCCAATCATTTTTTAGACAACAAAAAAAACACCCAAGTGGCGTGACAGAGGGTATTTGCCCCCGGTCGCGCGCCGCTTGGGTGTGTTGTTAATAAATGATTGGCGTCTATATTAACAGGCCGGGGGCTTTTTTCTTATCCTCCCCCCGAAGGATTTATTCCACCCGGTACTTCTCCGGATCAAAAGCGTCTTTCTTTTTCCAGCCGTCAGCCAGTGTATCCTGGATGTGCTTCATGGCTTTCGTATAGAAGTCCGTCAGTTCCTCCAGCTTCCCGAACGTCCGGTACCGGGGCTCCTCATCCGTCCCAAACTTGAACGTCACCGGAAGCGTCGCGCCACCGTTCTGCACGGCAAGGTCGTGGGCCGCCTTGTAGTTGAACTGGTTCTCGCTTGACAGCCACACCGGCATACCCTCGTAAACGAAGCCGGAAAGTATCTCCCGGTCGATCTGTTCGTTGTACCAGCCCAGGATAACGGTTCTTATTATCTCACCGGAAGGCTTCCCTAAAAAGTTCTCCTCCATATAGTCGGCAGAACCGTCCTCCCTTTCCCGCACGTCCCAACGGACGCGCCACGTGTTCTTAACCGGGTTCACGCATTCCAGCAGCTTCACCCCGGCTGTTCCTTCAACTCGTTTCATGTAAATACGTATTTGGTTCGACCTTTCCCGAAGGTTTCCGTCTTGATGGTTGTTTCAAAAGGAAAGCCGTCGGGCATCTCTTTCACTTGCGAGAGGATGTTCTTCATCTCCTCGCTGTTGGTGAAGAACTTCTTCGGCTCGCCGTTCATCTCGATGGCCACGATACAGCGGTCTTCTCCCTGCTCGGTCTTGATACCCGTCTCGAAGTCCTTCACTACAATCGGTAAGTTTACCAGTTCCCGGATGCTTACCACCACCCCGGGAAATCGCTTTTTGCCGTCTTCGGGCTTATAAGCGACGTTCAAGTCTTTGAATGATCTCATGTCTTTGCCTGTTAATTTTTTAAACAACGTATGACAGTCGGCGTGCTTGGCCATCCCGTAGAACGACGCTATCAGCTCACGCCTCCTTCTTCTCGATTTTACCTCGTGCATTTTTCGGGCGAATTTCTGCTTGATGCGCTTGCGCAGGCGGACGTGGTCCGCGCCGAAAGTCACATACCCCAGAAAATCGATGCCCTCGCCCAGGGGAAACACGCGCTCGTTCTCCTTCACATCGAGACCGACACGCTGAACATGTCCATGGACGGCATCACGAATCTTCCACAATTCCGCTTTCGTTTTACCCAGTATGGCGCCGTCATCACAATAACGGTAGAAATGACGGACGGCATACCTGTCCTTCAAATAATGGTCCAAAAACACAGACAAAAGCAAATTACCCAGGCCCTGCGAACTGCGCAGCCCGATACTCAAACCATCGGGCATCAGACGGACAAAACTCTCCAGCATGGCCATAAGTTTGAAGTCCTTGAAAACCCGGTTCACGCAATACATCACGAAATCCTGTTTCACACTCTCGTAGAACTTCGTGATATCGAACTTGTAGCAGTAACGCGTACCTTCCGGATCCTCACGCATATCACGACGGATATACGCCAGAAGGTCATGCATCCCCCGCTTCTTGATACTGGCAGAGGTGGTACGGATGAAACGTTTCCGCAAATGGCGGTCCACCACCGCCATGATGGCATGCACGGCAATACGATCCTTCATCGGGATCACCTGAATCTGGCGTAGTTTCCCGCCCTCCACAATCTCACGTTCACGGTAGTCTTTCACGCGGAAAGTGCCGGATGCAATTTGCGCGGTCAGTTCCTTCAATACCTCGGGCTTATGCGCAAGCAGATAGCACCCCTGGCGGCTGCGTTTACGTTTCCTGCCGCGAAGGACCTGCCGGAACGAGGCCTCCATGTTGGAAGGCTCCACAATCTCCTCGATGATATGACCAACTCTGCGCATAAATACCTTTTCTTGTTTTTAATACGGGGCCTTCAATCCCCCGGGCCCGGCTTCTTCGAACCGTTTCCGGCCTACCAAACCCTACCCGACACTCTATTTTTCAGTTTTCCAGCCCCGAAAAGGCTGCTGTTACTGAGGCTTGCTTCCCTCGGCACCACGGTGGGGACAAGTCCCCGGTGTTGTACGCCGATTAAAATTTCTTTTCGATTGTTGTTCAGACGAGAACCGATGTTCGTGTTCGTATTCGAGGAATCGTTGTTCGCATTCGACATCGAGACACCGCCATTCGGGTTCGCGTTGTTGTTGCCACGATAAACCACACGGCTTATGGGGAAGCGCCACCTTTTAATTTGAATGCAAAAGTACGATTTTTCATAAATTATTATTTAACAAACAGGTACAAAACCCCGGAAACAAAAATTTTTCAACGGGCTGACGCCCGTAAAGAACGGTGTTCCCCGAGCAAGGGGAACACCGGACGTTTTGTCGCTTCGCTCCCGCTTTGACGCTTTACGCGGCCGGTCATGCCACCTCGCTTACCGACTTGAACGCAGCGACGCTTGCCGCCTTGACGAGCCGGCCGCGGAAGGCCAGACGAGAACCGATGCACGTGTACGTATACGAGGAATCGTTGCTCGCATTCGACATCGAAACACCGCCATACGGGTACGCGTAGTAGTTGCCACGATAGACCACACGGCTGGCTGCGGTGGATATGTAGTACATATCGCAGTAATGTGTCGAGGAAGAACCCGAAACGGAACCCACCGGAACCACGTCCATGTACTTGCCATGTGCAACGGCCGTTATCCATACGCCCGAGCTTGTGCCTCCTTTCACCATGCGGGTCGTACCGTCAGGCATCCAGATGCGCCACTTGCCGGCGTTGCCGCTGTCATTAGGAAGGTCAACGCCGTCCATCATGTCATACTTATGACCGTAGATATCCTCGTAGCCAAGGCAGCAGATATTGTTCACCTGCGTGACTGTAGCACCGCCGTAGTCATCCTCGCCGCGATACCAGGCGTACTGGTGGACCATGTTGTCCACAAGCGAGTTCGTCACGTTCGGGTTGATGGCGTGCGCCTCTTCATAACCTATCGTATCGGTCATGCCGCGTGAAGCGGTACCGCCGGTGATACGGTTGTTAGTATGCTGGCCCGCGCCGCATTGTTCCTGGCTGTCACGACGGCCATAGGCGGCGTAGAAGAGGTTGGCGATACGGGAGTGCATCAGCGCGTCAATCTGCTGCATGCCGCGCTGGACAGAGTAATAATGGAAGTCGGCCCAGCTCATGCTCGCCGTAGTGCTGCCGCCGGTGATACAGGCGCGGAGCTTGGAACCGACAACCGAACTGCCCACAACCGCGCAAAGGTGCTCGTCATTGGCAACCCAATCCGGCTCCATGTCCTCGATCCTGTCGGAGTTGGAAAGCACTACCTTGTCGAACTCCGCGGTGTTCAGAACGGAGAAGTGCAGCGCTGTGGCACCGGCAGGAACGTCGGCGATCAGGTACATGCCCGCCTCGAACTTGTTGGAGAGGGTCGGAACAACGATGGAATTGACTACGGCGCCGGTATTGTCAGTGAACACGCTGCCGACAAGGTTCGTACCGGGAACGCTCGGGAACCGGATACGCTTGTGCCCGCTGACATTCACCTTGCAGACGGAATACGTGGTGTCGGCACTGTAGCTGTTCGCAAGCGTGTCCTTGCCGCTCATGATCTTACGACCGCTCAGGTAACCGCCGGCTTCCTTGATGTCATCCAGCGTGAGGATATCGGCGTCAGGAACGGAGGGCATGTCATCCCGACCCTTGCTGCTGTAGCAGGAGTAATGCTTGCCGTTCAGGTAGTCATTGATGCCCTTTGACCAGAAAAACGGCTCAAACATCATCCAGTCGCCCTCGCTGCCGTCAAGTCTGGCGGCGCTGCCGTCGGCGTAACGGTTGGAATTGCCGTCATCCAGCGGGTAATAGATCATCTCGCCGTCGAGGTTGTTCACCGTCGTATCGACATTCGCGATCTTCACGCTGCGCGTGGTGGCTTTCTTGGTCACTTTCGCCAGTACACGGTGACGCTGTTTCAGGATGGCGGCGATATGCCCGCTCGTCCTGTAAGGCGTACCGTACTTGTAACCTGTCCTGTTGTCCGGGTTGCTGATATTGGCATCATCGGCCACATCGTCGTCGGATTCGATCATCGTGTATTCGGGCTGGAGGATGTTCAGTTCCGGGAAATGGGCTTTCAACGCCTCGTATCTCTCATCCTCGACATAGTTGGTAAGGCGCACCGTACCCGCCAGCGCGCACGTGTCCGTGGCGTTGCCTTCTGCGTCCACGCCGCCCATCTTCATGAACCGGTTCAGCCATGTGCCGTCGTCCTCCCGGTCGATGCCGGTCACGCGGATGCGTTCCACGCCGGAACAGCGGTTCAGCAGGGTTTCCCAGTTCAGACCCGGGCAGCCGTCCACGATAAGCGTCTTCACTTTACTGTAGTTCTCCAGCGTGAGCCCGCTTGTGGCCAGTTTGCCCAGGTATTCCAGTTTCAACACGGTCAGCGTGCCGGGAAGCCAGGCCCTCGTCAGAGGGGCACCCTTGGCGAAGGTCACGCTCTGCACCTGCGTGCCTCTCGCGTCAAGTTCCTCCAGCTTGGTCTGGTTCGTGAAGTCAAGCTCGGTACTGGTGTTGCTCCCGGTCTTGGCCTGTGCCTGGTTGCGCAGGTTCACCTTACGCAGCTGGCGGCAGCTGCCGAGGTTCAGCCACCAGCCCGTCGAGCCGGTGGAGGGGCTTTGCAGGTTCAGCTCACGTAATACGGTGCATTTACCCAGGTCAAAGCCGTTCTTCAGGCGGTCCGAGGCGCCGGTCATGTCAAGCACACGCATGCGGCTCGCGCCGTAGATACGCAGGGGGTCGTTTACCGTGTAGGCCCCCGTGATTTGAAGGGTGGCCACCTTGCCGCCCTCCACGATGCCGGTACCCCCGATATTGGGGCTGTTGTTCGTGCCGTAACCGAAGGCGTACACCTCGCTCGCCGTGATCTTCACCACGTCGGCGGCATCGGAGGAGGTACGGGCCATATACAGGTCGATGTTGTCACTCGTGAAGTTGCTCGTGCCGTATTTGGCGTCCAGAAGGGCGAAACGGTTCTTCACGAAGTAACTGCGGTGCGCGGCGTTGCTTCCCTGCAGGGCGTAGATGAACGGCCATTTCTTGCCGTAAACCTCTTCCATGTTCGGGCGGATATACTTCAGGTAGCCGCTCTTGTTGTACGCACGGTCGCTCCAGTTGCCCGCCTGCTCGACGTCAAGCATCGACAGCACGCGATCGACCGTCATTTTCGCGCGGTAAGCGGCGGCGCAGGCTTTCAGTTCGTCCTGCAGGTTGGCCAGCACAAGGTTCCAAAGCCAGCTGTCGCGGCCCTCGAGGCGTATTTCCCCGCCTCCGCGTCCCACGTGTCACGGTCGATCGTGTAGTCGTAGGCAAGGAAACAGTCGTTCCTCTTGGCAAGCTGGGTGTCACCGTCGTAGTAGGTGGTGTACCAGACCAGCCCGTCCCAGGTACGCAGGAGAATGTTCTTCGCGCGCTGGTCAACGCTCGCGAAGTAGTCGGTGTGCACGTAGTAGGTCAGCAGGTGGTCCACGTCAAAATACTGCCCGATTTCCGTCCTGAACTTGTCGCTCACGAAGGTGTCCAGATCGTCCGCGGTGGCGTTTGCCGGGACACATGAACGGATCCAGCCGAAAAGGCGCTTCAGCGCGGACTGCTGGGCCGCGTTCAGGCCCGCCCATTTCACGTCATCCGGATAGTTGGTTTCCAGGCCGGCATCGAAACCGGCGGCAAGGTCCGCGTCGCTGGAACTCTGGAAAAGGCAGACCCTCTCGCCGTTGTTCAGCGTCTCCAGCGTCATCGGGCAGGAAGGGGTGAAACCGTCAAGCCCCTCCATGCCGAACAGCCGGCCGCTCTTGCTCTTCTCGTTGTTGAAGTTGTACTGCCCGTAGTAGGTGCTCTCCCCGTCGGGGGTCTCCGCGCTGAACACGTCGATGGGGAAACCGTCGATGCTCTGCCGGACCTTCACCGCGTTCAGGTCACCGCCGGCCTGTTCCAGCTGGTAACGCTGCGGAGGGGTCAGAAGGCCCAGTTCGAGCATCGTGTCGTTGTACAGCTTCGCCCCGCCCGTGTTCAGGGACATGGACGAGTCGGAATAGTCGGACTTCATGCAGAACAGGTCCATCGGGATGCTCCCGGGACGCATCATATACCTGTTGCCGCCAAGGGGGTCCGGGACACCGTTGATCTCGAAACTGAGGTTCGCGCCGCCCTTGGTGAAGTAGATGCGGATGTTCTTGCTCGGGTATTTCGTGGAACTGGTACCCTGGATCCGGATGTAGCAGTCGCGGAGGACGAAGTCGTACTCCTTGCCGAAAGGGGACCAGAAATAGACGTCGGCGATGAAGTCGGTCTTCTTGTTGTTCGTCTCGTTCACCTCGTCAAGGCCGCCCTTGCGAACGATGCGCATCACGCCCTTCCCCTTGGCACGCAGCTTGTCGATATCGACGTCGCCGCTGCCGCCCAGGATGTCGTTCTCCTCGTACAGGCGCATCATGTCGTCGCTGCTGCCGGCATCCACCATCCGGTTATCCAGGACTTCGTCATCGCTCAGGGCACGGTTGTAGATACGGATGTTCTTCAGTTCCACGTCGGCGGACGCGCTGTCGACGGTGATGCCCGCCGGGGTGTCCTGGCGGAAGTAGTAGCTGTTGTCGTAGATGTCCGCGCCGGCACGGTTGCCGTTCACGTAAAGTTCCATCAGGCGCCCGTCACCGCGTTTGCCGATGACGAAGGCGACCTTCAGCCACTTCTCGGGGGCGAACTTCGTGCCGATCTTGATTTCACGGCTCGCGTCCTCACCGTCCTCGTTCGTGTAGTGCAGGATGGTGCCGGTCTTGATGCTCGCCTCCTCGCTCGTGACACTAAGGCCTTTCCCCTTATCCATGCAGCTGATCACCTCGCCCTGACGGTCCGTCACACCCGATACCCGGAACTCCATCTCGATGGTAGCGCCGGAGGCGCCGGCATCGTCCTTGAACAGCTGGTAGCCGATGACGGCCTTCGCCCCGCCCGTCAGTTTCAGGCTGTCACCCGTCCAGCCGTTGCTGCTCCAGTCGAAGCCCTCGAAGATTGTCTTCACGCCGTTATACTCCCACCGCGCCGGGTCGCTCTCGCTGTTGCTGCGGCCGGACGGGCTAAGCTTCACCTGGAGGCCGTAGGTGGCCTCGCTGATGTCGATGCCGCTCTCGACCACGTCAATGTGGAAAGTGTAGGCGGTGGCACCGACCTTCAGCTGCATCTGCTGCCGGCCCTGCTCCGTAAAGCGGTTCCGGTAGGTCTGGGCGGTACGCGGGACGCTCACCGTCTGGAGAAGCGTGCCGTTCCTGTAGATGCCCACACCCGCCGGGGTCGTACCGGGGTCGTAGGCGGCAAACTTGAACTCGCAGTTCTCGTACTGCCCCACCTCGATGACCGGAGAAAGGTGGTCGGCACCGGTAAGGATACGGCCGTCCCGGTGGGTGACCATCAGTCCCACGTAGGGGACGCTGCTGCCGCTCTTCAGGATATCGATATGGATGCTCTCGCTTTTGAGCGTCAGGCCGTCGCCGGCATCCATCTCGGCGACCATCTGGACGGTATGCCGGCCTACCGACAGGGAGGACATGGAGAGCGGGAAGCTGCTGTTGGTCGTACCGCTGCGGGTGACCGTGTGGGCGTTCTGCTGTTTGCCGTCTACATAAAGGGTCACCACCTTCGTGCCGGTGCCGCTCACACCGTAGGGGATGTTCACGGTCTCTGCGCGCCATAACCGCCGGAAGCCAGGCCGGAGGCGATATTGTAGCTGCTGGACAGGGTCAGCGTCACGCTGCGCACGCTAACGTACGCCTGCCGCTTCTGCGCCTTGCCGGTGGTGGGGTCGGTGGTCTCGGCTATCACGTAGATGTCACTCGTGCCGGAAAGGAGGTATTTCGTCAGGTCGAGCGTGTACGTGCCCTTGCTCACATCCTGAACCGTCTCCGAATAGGTGGTGGTGGCGCCGCGCCTCACCTGGACGGTGATTTTCGCTTTCTGGCCGGTACTCTCGCCCTTCTCGTCGCCGCTGCCGTACTGGTGGTCGTAGGTATAGGTCAGCCTTACCGGGTCGCCTTCCTTGACGGTGGGTTTGTCAACGCTTGCGCCAAGCACTATCTTCGTCGTGCTGCCCTCACCGCCGCCACCGCCGCCTCCGGCAGGGATGTCGAAACCGGTCACCTCGACGCCGCTTTTGTTCTTCAGGCTCACGTGGACGGTGGTCTCGTCATCGCTCAGTTCGGCGGAGCTGTCGAAGATGGTGTTCGCTTCCACCTCGCCCAGCTTCGCCGCCACGGCACGGTTCTCGACCGGGTTCGTGCTTTCGGCGTTCAGGCTCTCGTCAACCTCCAGCTTATCGATGGTCAGGATCACGTTGCCCTCCGCATCGGGGATTTGCTTCTCGCCGTTCACCGTCAGGCTCTTCATCGTGCCGGCCCCGCCGAAATCCTCCCAGCTCGCGGCCTGTTCCCAGCTATCCACGCTCGTGCCGGTGAACTGTTTCGTCTCCCATCTGCCCTGCGCGGACTCGTAGGTGATGCAACGGCCCTTGTACCGGTATTTCACGTTTACGGCGGCGATGGCCGTCTCCAGGGTATAGTAACCGTTCTCCGGGGGAACCTCCTCCGTCACGTTGTACGTGTTGCCGCCGCTACCCGTACCGCCGGGAATGTCGGTGGAGGTGATTGCCTGCCCGTTACGGCCCAGGATGGTCAGCTTCACCGTGTCGTTCTTCTCGTCAGGGACGGCTGTCATGCTACCCACCAGGCTGCCGTCCACGGCTGCGGCGGCAGCCTCCGCCTTCTTGGCGGCGGCGGTGGCCGTACCGGCAGCGGCATCGGCGGTTTCAGCGGACCTGTTTGCGGTACCGGCGGCGTTCGTCGCGGTCTGGGCCGCATTGGTGGCGCCGGTCGCGGCATTGTTGGCCTTCGTGGCGGCAGCGTTAGCCACCGCCGCCGCGTCCTCCGCCGGTTTCCGGAGCAACGCCACCGGCGCAAGCACGACCTCCTGACCGCGCATCGCCGGAAGACTCTTGATATTGTCCAGCGAGGTGACCTCGGCCAGTTCATCGACACTCTGGCTCTCCGACTTGATAGAGTTCAGGATGTCCTTCTTCAATTCGTTCTTTTCAGATTCTGTCAGTGCCATAAATTATCCTCCTTATCTTTCTATCAGTTGTACAACCTGCGAGTAACAGCCGGGAGTCAGTCCGGAAACAGCCTCCTTTATCAACACGGCATCTTCCGATGTGATTTCAATCTCACCGCCAGTGTCCATTATCCGCATACAAAGGTGATACGCACGCATCTTCTTACCGTTGTCTGTCTGCATATTGCCACTCGGACGAATACCCGTCCCGTTGAAAAGGCACTGGGCCACGATATGACCGATTACCTGCGGGTTGCCATCAACCAGCAGGGGTTCACCATTAAAATCCTTAAAATCCGCATTAAAATTTACCTTCATAATTACATGATATTAAATACCCGACATTTTGACAACAATACCATTGACAACTTCAAGGGTATAATTATTAGTTAGAAAATCATTCTTCACAGACCATCTGAAAGTCCCCGGAAACACCCTTCCGGTAAGTATAGGTCCCGTCACTGCCCAAAGTCCATTCCGTACCATAATTGTTCGAAAGGATGTCGCCACAATATACCGCACCGTTCACATGTACGCCCCCGTCAAAAAAGCCGGCATAAGAATTGGCACTTACCGGGTAACTTTGTCCGGATGATTTGCTGGAAGCATAAATGGCGGCACCGCCCGTATTGGAACCGACAACCTTCACTCCGAACCGCCCCTGAGTGGCGGCATTGAAAGCGACATCCACAACCCCATCCATATCGGTCTGGGACACTCCGAGTTTCAAACTGCGGGAATCGTTGCCGAAATAATCACCCGCTTTCCAGAACAAACGGCCGGACTCTATCGTAAAACCGCCGATCTTGCCATCTTGGGCATGAACGGTCCCGTATATTTTTGCATTGCGCGTCTCAATACTACCATCTTGCAAAATTTTAAAATTATTGTTAGCCGTAACAAGCCCCTCAAGGGTAATGTAGTCGCCTTTGATTTTTATACCGTCACCGCCGACACCAACAAGGGATTTTAAATTTCCGTCGCCGTCAATGGCATATAACCCGGAATATTTGGAAGTAACCATCAGACCTGTCTCTTCCAACATATTCTCGTCCTTATCAAAGACAGCCGCCGAAATCTTCACCAGACGCTCCGACTGCTCGAAAAGTGTTTTATAACGGTGCGCCAGCGATTCCACGCGGTCGGTAGAGAGTATGAGCATGTACAGGTAGATGTCCCCGGTGAAAGACAGCTTGAAGTCTCCCGTACCGTTCCAAAGGCCGCTACAGGTATATTGCACGTAGCCGTCAGTCGCGGGCAGTTCCTCTTCCACTTCCATGCTGTTGAAGTTGGCGAACCCCGTCTTGTCAACACCCACGAACTCCACCCGCAGGGTTCCACCGACCGCACAACGGTAAAAGAAGGTCAGGTACACCGGGACGGCTTCCTTCTCCCCGCTGCCGTTTTCAGGCATGGAGGGGATGCTTTTCAGGTTCGCGCGTTTCTGTAAGATGTACTTGTTACGAATACGCACGACCTTACGGCCGTCATCCTCGGTCACACTCGCGCCGTCACCTTTCTTCGTCAGCACGTTGCCGTTCGCCCAGACCCACCGGTTCCCCACAAGGAAGAACACCGTCTCGTTCTCCGTGTTCCATTTCATAAGGCCGTCGTCAAAGGCGGGGTTATTCAGGTATCCGCGGTCGGTGGCGAAGTCCTGGCGCAGGGCGGTCACCACACTGGTGATACGTCCCTCGACGATCTCGAATTTTGTCTTGATATCCTCGCCTGTCACCAAAAGGAATGTCCCGCGCAGGTAGGCGTTGTCGCTGTAAAGGCCGTTGCCGTGCGGCTGGTTGTCAGCCGGGAACCAGTCATCGCTGATGCCGTCCAGGTTGCCCAGGCGCGCACGAAGGCAGCCGGTGAAGTTCTTCGCCTTCACCCCGTCCATCACGTCCACGCGGGGCTGACCGTCCTCGGTGGCGGAGATCAGGATCAGGTTCTGACGCAGCGGGTTCTCCGTGTTGCCCATCAGCACGCACTCGTCACCGGCCTCCGGAAGGGAACCTGAAAATTCATCCTCACTTACGAGAATGGAGTCACCCTCCACGCCGGCCACCTCCACCCAGTACCCTTTCAGGTTCCCGCCGCTGAACGTGGCGCAGCGCATCAGGTCATGGGCCTGGAAACTGTTGTCCTGCTCGAAAGTGATCCTCCAGTAACCGTCCTCAAGTACGGCGGTCTTTATTTTCCCGTTGGCGGCGCTGACGCACAGCTGGCCGCCAACGCTGCGTACCTTCTCGATAAGCAGCTCCAATACTACCATGACCTGGCGTACCGTCAGCTTGTCGATGGTAAGATGGGACAAAGCGTCCTCCATCCACAGCCGCCACCCCTCACCGAAAAGACCGTCCACGAATTTCGGGCTGCGAAGGAACTCACGCACGACAAGGGTCAGCAACTCGGCATTGCCCTTGTCATCAATACCCGCATTATCCTCCTGTCCGAAAGAGGCTCCCGCTTCGAAGGTGATCTTCCCCTTTGCACGGTCATTCTTTTTTTTGCTGATGTGTTCCGCCTGACTTCTCCGCGCGGAAAAAAGATTGTTGTCCGTAGGCAGTGTCTTGTCCCAGCTACGGATAATGTCAGGAAGCGCGGCACCCTCCGCCTTTGACTTCGTATAGTTTTTCAGTTCCCCGATACTGTCATTCACCCGTTCAAACGCACCACTATGCAGGGCATCGCTGATCTCGATGTCCATCTCCCCGGGTTGGTTCACCTTCCGGGTAATTTTCGTGATGCGGCTGCTGCGATAACCGGTTTCGGGGAAATACTCCTCGCTTTCAAGTCTCACACGGCGGCCTACGGACAGGGAAACACCGTTCTCCTCAATCCACACATGGTCGGTCGGGGCCTTGTAAACGGCAAGATCCTGCCAGCATTCGGTATTGAACTGTTCCACCGCCGTAAGAAACTCCTCCTCGGCAAGCGGGTAATATTCGTCCGGCATACGGATATTCCAGAGAATATAACGGTCACCGGATTTCGGAATAAGTTTGCCGCCGGGGAGTTGCGTGTCATCATCATAGGGCCATATCGTAATAATCTCGAACTCACGGGTGGCACTGTTGAAATTCACCTCGAAATAGTGGTCCTCACCCTGCCCCAGTCCGGAAAGGTCACCGTCCTGGAACGATACACGTTTGGTCTCGTCGGGCAGCTCGTAATCGTTCGGATCGAAATTCAGGCTGTCGTCCCTGAAATAATAGACCGTGAAAGGGTTGCCGTCGTCATCTTTCACATCTTCGCTGCGCACACTGCTGACAGCCCCGATCCTGCGGGGATAAATGCCGCTGAAGGCGTCTTGCTCGTAACGGTCATAGATGCCGTACTCCTCCGTATGTATCTCGACATATTGCCTGCCCCCCCGGAAGCATCAGGCGGCTATGCCCGTATTTTGACGGATCTATGTTCCGCGTGCTGCCTACCGGGAACAACCGGGTATAAAAATTGTCGGTACCCGTCGTGTCGCGTTCGATTCCGGTCAGTCCCTTCCCGTAGCCCAGCGTTATTTCCTCGCCATGCTCACACCGGCACACGTTCACGGTCTGGCCTTCCACCCACCATTCAGCCTGCCCGCCGACCGCTTCGGCTATCTCTTTCAGGGCTTCGTTGCAGTACTTCCCCTCGTAATCGATGACGATAAGGTCCGTACCGTCCACCCGCCCCACTTTCCAGTCGGTGGTGTGGTTCATTCCGTCATTGATACACTTCACGATCATGGCCACGTGTTCACGCGGAGTCGCTGTCAGCGTGAACACAGGCTCGGTGTTCCCGTCGGTGGTCTCCAGCACAAGAAAACGTCTCACCAGGCTCTCGATACCGTAAAACTTCAAATCATATACCCACTCCTGGCCGCTCTTCTGCTTCGGGATGTACCGTTCGGTCAGCCAGTAGCGCTCACCCTCAAAGTCCACCCGGTCATTCACGTCCAGGGCGATATATTCGTAATGCGTGAAAGAGAGTGTCAGGACATTGTCACCCTGCACCTCCTTCACCTGGGTGGAGCTGTCGCCCGCCTCGATATCGGTCCGTCTGTTGCCGTTGCTGTCATAGATGGTCAGCATGTCTGTATCTTGTTTAAACGTCGTTTGAATAGGGTTTGAATCACATTTATATGACCGGGACAGGTTCCCGGAACTTCACCTTGAACTTGCCGGCGTGCACGCCTTCCTTCCAGAGATAGGTCAGAGGCTGGAACTTGCTGCAATCCGTATATTTCACACGGAGAGTCAGGGCAAGTTGGGGAAAGGAAATCTCAAGCCACCCGTCACGGCCTTTCTTCAGGAAATTGATGAACTCGAAATACTTCTTCAGCCAGCCGGCCTGCGTTTTGCCAAACAGGGCGAAATGAAGCGTCACGTCACGGGCCTCGTTCCTGGGCGTCAGCACGGAGGAATATTTCTCCCCGTCCTCCTCCCGGATATTCACAGCCGTGTCCGTTTTCGTCTTGCTCGGGGTCAGGATGGCGGTCAGGTTATCCATCCCGCCGCGCTTGTCCTCAACGAGGAACACCCCGTATGTACTCCAGATGTCGGTACCGTTGACAAGTACCAGACCGCCTAATATCTTTTCCATATCATTTACATTTTACTCCGTCACGATTGATTTTACGAATCTCTTCCTCTATTTTGCCAAGGTGCGACGCGCTCGTGCCGGTGTTCTCCTCGATACGGGCAAGATGCCCCTCGGCGGTGTTCATCTTGTCGATGACGCTCTCCATCTTCTCATCGATGCTCGACCAGTGTTGCAACCCGCTGGTGAACATGCCGTCCAGTTTTGTACCCTGGTCCTGTGTCATGGCTGAAAAACCGCCGGTTTTGGCGCTCTGGCTCGTACCGCCCGAGTTATCGTACCCGGTGGCCGCGGCAAGATTGTCACGAAGAGCGATGGCTTCCTCGACATACTTCATGTACTCGTCCTGGAGGGCCTTACGCTCGGCTTCTGTAAGGTCATTGTCTTCCATCGCCTTGCCGAATTTCTCCCACCAGCCTTTCAGCTTGTCGGAATACAGCTCACCGATCTTGTTTGACAGCATCGCACGCATGAAATACTCGGATATGTCCTCCGCCGCGGCTGCGGCATCATACTTCATATCCATCAGGTTATCCACGAAACTGCTGTACATGCTGTCGAAGGAAATACCGATGAGACCTTCATACAGCTGGTCGGTAAGTTCCTCCAGCTTGCCCGCCTGGTCGATATAGTCATCCAGCTTCTCGGTCAGACGACCTCCATATCCGCCCTTGCCGGTATCCTGGATCTGCGTCCACATGTCCACGTTACTGCGCAACTTCTTCATCTCCTCCGGACTTAGGTTCCAGATGTCACCGTTCCAGCTACGCCCGATCTGACCGCTCAAACGGTCAATCTGTTCCTGTGAGAAACCGCCCCAGTAATAATTCCAGCTGTGATGCGAACCGTGATAGCCGGCCTGCGACATGGCCATGTCCAGATAGTTCGAGTTCGTCTCCTGCTGGAGCCTGTAGGCATCCCGGTAGGCGGCCACGGACTTTGTACCCTTGCTCGCCTTGATCTCCTCCGTCAGGTCCTCGATAGCCGTCTGCAAGGTCTCGTTGCGCTCGGTCAGCCGGTCGATGGTTTCCTGGACCTCTTTGGCATTGCTTGAAGTCGTCCAGGAGGAAAATCCGCCCCAGGTCAATGCGTCGAATATCTTGCCCACACCGGAAAGCAGCGATTTTCCGATAGTCACAAAAAGATCACCGGAAAGCACATCGTCAAGAATACCGCTCACGGCATTGAACACCGCGTCGAGCAGGGGCCACCGATGACCACACTCAAACCATCTTTGAAAAGGTCTATAATACTTACAATCCAGCCGACAACAGGCACATCCTCAAGTGTTTCGGAAACCTTTCCGAAAGCCTCGCCCAGTTTGCCGTCCACTTCCTTGGCACCTTTGCCGAGTGTGATCAGGCCATTATACGCCCCGCTGATACTGCCGGAGGCAATCTGCTGCAATCCGTCCCTCACATTCTCCATACTGGTCTTCAGACCGGAGGCAGTATTCGAGAGGGACTGCCGGGCACTGTCAGCCGTTTCCTGCAAGGCGTTTATATTCTCACTCGCGGCATCGGCATTAGCCTGCGCCGTTTCCAGGGCTTGCCGGGCGGACTCCTTCTCCTGTTCGGTTCCGGACTGTTGCGCCTCAATGTATGATTTCTGGGCGGCAATGAGTGCCGTATAGGTGTCCGCATACACCGCCTGTGCCTCCTTCAGGTCTGAAAGGGCTTTCTGGTAGGCAGTAACCTCGGCACCCAGTTTCTTGAAACTGACCTTGCCGGAACCGCCCAAAGCCCTCTCCATCTGCTGGACGGCAGAGACAAGCGCGTCCTGGCTGGCATGGTCGGCATTTCGGAACTCGTCAGTGAGCATGTATTTTCTGGCATCCGCCAATACAGGCTTTATCATATCGGAAAACATCCCGCCGAATTCACCGAAGACAGTACCCCAGTCAATACGGGCTTTCAGTTCCTGCACTTCGATGCCGGCAAGTTTGCTGTCACGTTCAACACCGAGAGAGAGCTTCTCGCTGCCGGACGTCGTCTTTTGTATCTTTTCCGCATATTCGGTCGCGATGGCGAGTTTCTGCTGCTGGAAGGTGCCGTAGGCCTGCAAATATTCCTGCATCACTCCGAACTCTTCCCGATAAGCTTCCGCTATTTTCTTCTGTCGGCCGGACTCGTTCAGCTCACGGGCCTTGTCTATTTCGGACTGCTGATCTTCCGACAGCGAACCGGACTGCCCCGCTTTCGCGTTGTCACGTTTCCAACCGGCTTCCTGCCTGGCTATTTCATCCTTGCGTGCCTGGTATTCATTGTCTATCTGGCGCAGCTTCTTCTCCAGCCCCTCGGTCATCATCTCAATCTCCGCCTCGTCATTCTTCCTTTGCAGCCCGGCGAGTTCCTGGCCCAGCTTTTCAGAAACCTGTTTGCGGCGTTGGGCTTCTTTCTCCGCCTTGTCCGCCTTCTTCCGTTCGGCCTCGGAATCCTTATCCTCACCGGGCTTGACCTTGTCGTACTCCTTTTTGGCGGTATCGACGGCATCCTTCAGTTCTTTCGCCTTCTTCTCAAACTCCTCACGGGAAAGGCTGTTGGACGTTTCCTGAAGAAAGGCGTTATAAGCCTTGAGCGCATCCTGGTATTTCTCTTTTGCCGCAGCCACCCAGTCAGTGCTTGAATCCGTGGGCAGGTTACGCCGGTTTTGTTCCGAAACCAGTTTGTTCAGCTGATACTTCAGTTCGTCACGGGAATAAGTTCCGGTAAGATTTTCGTCACCCTGCGTAATCTTTCCGTATTCCTTCTCCTGGACAGACATCCGGGCAAGCAGGGTTCTACGCTGCTTTATCTGCTGTGCAAGGGTCTCGTTACTCACACCGGTCAGGTTTTCGAAATAGGCATTTACCTCGTCCTTGCGGATTTGTCCGTTCAGGCTCTTGCGTTTTCCGTACAGATTCTGAAGCTCTGCCTCCTCATCCCTTGAACGTGCGGATTTCCGGACATATCGGGCTCTTTGCCGTCCGTAGCTGTCCTGGTAATATTCGGTTGCCAACCGGGTCTTGCCTTCAAGTTCTTTTATCCTGTCATCCACACGTTTCAATTCATTGGCGGGATTGGATATGGACTCACCGGCTTCCAATCGGGCTATCTCTTCCTTGATTTTCTTGATATTCTTCAGTTTCTCATACTCGGTGTCGTATTTGGAGAATATATCCGGATATTTCTGTTCCAGCTTGTTTAGCGCCTCACGCCGGGCATCCGTGGACACGGCTTCATCCCCGGCAATGGAACACAGTTCCTCTATTTTGCGCCTGTGCTCTTCCTCGGCCTCTATGGTTTTCTGCTTCTGCTGCTGATACCTTTCCTCGGATTCCTGCAAACGTTCGGTTTCCGTCTTCATGGAGATCAGTGCCACGGCAACACCGGCAAGCAGGGTCGCAACCAGCACATAGGGATTGGAAAGCATGGTCCGGTTGAGCATTTTCTGCGCTTTCTCAACCAGCAGGAGCCAGTTGTAATGCAACGCCTCCGCAGCCACCGCCCAGCCTTTCACGGCCGTGACTGTCATGACGGCGGTCCGGTACACACCATACGTACCGACAAGCCCGAGCAGGATACGGCCGAAACGTTCGTAATGCTCCACCATGTAGGAAACACCGGAAAGCGTGGTGTTGATGACACCTTCCGACTGTTGCCCGATTTCATTGAACATCATTGAAACGGCATCCTCTATATTGGAGATCTGTCCGGTTATCGTTTTGGATTGTGCCTCCATCAGACCACTGAATTTTCCGCCCTCGTCCGTCAGGCTCTCTATGACCTTCTGCACTTCGGGAAAACCGACCTTGCCTTCCTCCACAAGCTCCTTCACCTTGCTTTCAGCCACGCCGAACTGCTTGGCCAGTTCGGCGATCATAGGGATGCCCCGGCCGGTGAACTGGTTCAGGTCCTGTGTATAAAGCCGTCCCTGGGACATGGTGGTGCCGTAAAGATAGACCAGATCGTTCAAAGGGATGGAAAGTCCGGCAGCGATGTCACCCAAGCGGATCAGCGTCTCGTTCACTTTCTCCGCTCCAAACCCGTAGGCAAGAAGCTGCTTGGCACCCTGCGCGACATCCTCCAGGCCGAAAGGAGTGGTCGCGGCCGTATGTACCAACTGCTGCATCAGGGTGTCGGCCTTCTCCGCACTGCCGAGCATGGTCTGAAACGACACCTCCAGCTGCTGGAACTCGCCGCGTACCTTGGTGATGTTCGACACCAGCTCCTTGATAGTAAAGGCGGCCGCCAGCTTGCCGACGGTGTTGTTCAACAGGGAACCGCTCCTGTCAAGTTCCCGGATCTGTCTGTTGGCGGACGATGCCTGCTGGGACATCCGCTCGATCTTGCCCACGGCCTTGTCAAGACGGGCGCTCAAATGGTCCACCATAAGGAATTCTATTTGTACCGGTTTCATCTATTTTAGCTTGCTTTGAAAAAATCCTACTATTCCATCCGCTTCATCCTCGGCGCTCCGCTCATCCGCAGGACCGGAAGATCCGGACTTGTCACGGACATACCGGGGAGCGTCACTAAGCATCATGATCAGGGTCTGGTAATTCACCTTGTTCAGTATATAGTCCACGCTCCAGCCGGTGGCACTGGCAATCTGCCACACAAAACCGAAAGGGCTATGGGAGCCTTCATAACGGCTCTTTAACTCCTTCTTTCTTTGGCTCAGTCTCAAGCTCATCGGATTCGTCCGCTCGGCTGATCTGATAATAGGTATAAAAGGGTCGGTACCCATCAGGCTGACAAAACGCTTGATCGCACCCACCAGATAACGCTGTTCCATGAAGTTCCTTATGAGCCATGCCACCGGGCGCAAAAGCACGCGGCGGCTGAAAGGGCCACGACAAAGGGTATAGGCCACCATACGGCTCACCGCCTTGCCGTGAGAGGCCAGAAACTGCATTTCCTCCTCCTTGCTGAACCCCCACATCTCCTCACTGGTGATCCCCATCGACAAATATGTCCGGGCAAAAAGAATCTGACCGGACATATAAGGCCGCCTCATGGTCACGCGCAGCTCCAGCGGGGATTTCCTGAAAGGGATATGAAACGCTTTCAGCGGGACGCTCACACCGATATCCAGCAGCGCGTCCGCACCCTCACGCTGGATCTGCTTGATGACAGCTTCGTCCATACGCTACTCCTCGGCCAGGTTAGTGGAAGCAGCAGCGGCAGATTCAGCAGGAGGCAGTTTATACTGTTTCCACTCTTCCGGGATAGAATCCGTATTGAATACGCCATGGGGCTGGGAGCCGTCTTCCGGCATGGCCACTTCCAGCGTGCATTCGATTTTCGCCGTTTCTGTCAGGGTCAGCTTGCCGCCGAGATTGGAAAGTAGCGTGCCATTGGGAATCAGGATGCTCTGCCCCGAAACAAGGGCTATTTCCCACGGACCGGTCAGCAACACGGCTGCCGTCGGGGCCGTCCAACCAATCGGGGTTTTCTTTTCCGAGTCCTCTTCCTTGTAGTGCATGGTACCACCCAGCAAGCTATGCAGGTTTTCGTAGTTCAGCTGGATAACGTTGAACGTGGGGGCGATGCTGCCATTCGACTGGGGAATGATAAGCACCGGGGTTCCCGGCACCTGCTCCGCCTCGATTTTGGCGGATTCGGGTTTCTGCCCGCCCATGTCAAACGAATTCTTCTCTATGTAACCCACCACAAAGTCCTTGTATTTCACGGCACCGACGCCGTACATGAAATTCTTATTCATTGTTTCTTGATTTTGAAAGTTAATACTATGCCGGCAACACATCCGGTTATAAAAGCGGCCAGCGCTATTTTAACGGGACTAAAGCGACGTCCAAATTCCGTTTCAACTGTGAATGAGTCCTCATGTGTCTCATTACGGATACGGGTCAGTTCCTCCTCATAACACAGTACCAGCCGCTGGAGGCTGTCGCAGGATGCCTCCGCTATGATATTGCCGGCCGCATCGCTCTTCACCGTCAGGCCCGCCTGCCCGTTCCTGGAATGGTAGGACGAACCGGAGGGAAGTTTACGGAGGCTGTCCGGAGGGATCGTCAGGCTCACCGCCGATTTCGGAATCCCCGCCATCAACAACCCCCGCCTCACGTTTGACACGTTGTCGGCGCTTGACGACAGGCTGCTGTTCCGGTTCACCTCCGTCCTGCTCTTTCGAGTACTCGCGCATCCCGTAAAGAACAGGACAATCATCATGATGCCTGCAACTGTTGGCAGTATCAATGGCTTTCCGGAGGCGTGCCATTTCACGCCGGGTCGCCTGCAAAGCTTTCCTGTTTTCATTCAGTTCCTCTTTTAAGGGTTCTACAATATTCTCGATCAGGATACGGGTGGCATGTTCGGTATTGTCAATCCGTACCGTCTCGGCTTCGGCGGTAGCCTTCTCCGCTTTCGCCCTCGCTTCCCTGACCGTTGATTTCAGGGTGATGATGGCTATTATCGTGGCTACCAGACCACCGCCCAGCACCAGATTCATGACAGCACTGAAGTCCATACGCACACTGGTCTTTCAGGTCAAAGCCTATTTACCGGCATCCTTACCCGCAAACAGTCCGATGAGCCACTGGACAAATCCCGTATCGGCAACACCATTGGACACAAGGGACGCACCGAACCCGTAACACAACGCGATATACCACGTGGCATCAGCGACAAAGCCCGCATCCAGCCACCATAAAAGCATGGCGGCCACAATGCCCACACACCAGCTGACAATCTGTGTCGCCAAGCCCTGCATTTTTGGAAACAGAGCCTTGATCCCTTCCGTGAGCAACACCACGCCACCGACAAAACCGGCAAAGGTGGTGATCATCGCGCTATAATCGACTTCCGGTACTGTACCGGTCTGGGCAAAAGTTGCTGACACGAATCCGAGTATCAGCACAAAGAATAAAGAAATCTTTTCATGTTGTTGTTGATTTATTGAGTTATACCTATTTGTTTAAGCCATCTCTGTACATCAAAACTGGGGCAGGCTTTGGCCGCCAGTTCATTGTGACCGACGATTCTCACATCGGGAAAACGACGATGGAAATCCTTCACGTACTTCTCAAGCGCCTTTTTCTGCCAGGAGGTACGGGTGTCCGCAGGCGTTTTACCATCCTTTGCACACCCGCCGGCATAGACGATATGGCGGCTCACGGAATTGTAACCGGCCACGCCGTTGGTCACTTCCCACGGGTCCACATTCGCGTCCTCGTTATTGTTCACCAGGCGTTCCACTCCGCCGTTCAGATGGAACAGGTCGGTATATCCGACCTGCTTCCAGCCGCGGCCGCCCTTTGAGACGGGGTTCGTATGCCAGGCGCGAATCTCCGCACCGCTTACCTCACGCCCTTCAGGAGTGGCCGTGCAATGGATGACAAGATACTTCAGCTTTCCCATCACTCACCGCCTTCCTCTTCATCAACGGCCGCCTGGGACAGTGCTATCTCCACCTTCTTCTCCGGATCGGCGTCCAGGCCCAGTACAAGTGTGCCGGATACCGCCTTGCCGCTACTGTTCACACCGGCGGTGACCGTCAGAGAGCCATCGGTACCGACTGCCGTGAAACCGGCAGGAATGGAAACCACGCTGTAATCACCGGAGGCAGTGACCTTCACCTCCTTGCTCTCACCGGCGGCCTTGAAAGAAAGAGCGGCCGGATCGGCAGAAATGCTGCGTTCCACTACCTTGAACACCGGAGTCTCACGGGTGTCAAGCACCACGAACTCCTCGCCGAAGGCGATTTCCGTGTCGGCCTTCATAAGCAGCTTGAAGAAGTACAGCTCGCTGGAGTTCATCCACTTGTCAATCTGGATCACCTCCTCATCGTCCTGGAGGTTCACACCGGCAAAAAGGTTGCCGTCGGCGCTCATCGAGCAGAGCGTGGCCACGATAAGGTCATCAGGCCAGGAGTTCAGCGTCTCGATGGTGATACCCTTGTAACGCTTCTTGTTGATGTCCGTCTCGCTCGTGTTCTTGTACTCGCGTTCGGTCAGCTCGTCATCGTACTTGTCGAAGTCGTCAATACTCATCAGGATACGCAGGTTCGGATTCTCACGCAGGGCTTTTGGAATAGCCTTGCGGACAGCCTTCAACTTGCCGATCATGGAAGTATCGGAAGGAGCCGGAACCACGATCACATCCGGATCTTTAGCCGCCTGGGTCAGGATACCGTTGAAAAGGTGGTCGTCGTCCGAACCGAACTCGCCGTTCAGGTAATGCCAGCCCAGCTCGAACTTCACACTCTTGCTAAGTTCATCCAGAAGCGTGTTCTGCGCTTCGGGGGGAAGTTCGGCAAACACGAGGTTGCCCTTCGGCTGCCACTTGCGCCAAACATGCTCGAAGGCACGGGGATTGAAAGTCGTGAACGCCATGAAGTCCTCCGGATCCAGTGATTTCTCCGAGTAATTGAAATTGCCTTTCGAGTCTTCCAAAGTCGGGTTCTCCTTACGCTTCTGGAGC
>VOFJ01001388.1_pt1 | contig 42518 bp, 65 predicted proteins | sample 5384081 | NCBI WGS metagenome assembly VOFJ01 (sample SAMN12384729, study PRJNA508395) | human gut metagenome | isolation source: healthy gut I | host: Homo sapiens
TCGGGAAACCTTGAAGAATTTGCTTACAGAGCTTGCAAAGAGGAAATAAATAACTCTGTTAAGTAATTTTGATTATACAGATAGGAAATATGGTGAGTATGAACACAGCTTCTAATTAAATCTATGATGTCAAAAGCAGTAGAACAGCTTGAAAGCTGTGTACTGAAATAAGGAAAAGCTCTGAGCCTCGTGTCTGTAAGCAGGTGCAGGTCTTGAATGCCGTATCTATGGTTTGTTTGTTGATGATAGCCTGCGGAATGGGGATTATTCTGCTTAGTCGTTCCGAAATACTGATTGCTTTGGGATGTATTCTGAACGGGCTTTCATACGGTATTATCCAACCGTTGATTTATGATAAGACTTCTGATGTGGCGGTTCCTCACAAAGTGACGTTAGCACTTGCTTTTGTCATGGCGATGAATTATGTGGCCATACTGCTTTGTCCGTTTATTGTGGATGCTTTTCAGAATCTGTTCCATTCTCATTCGCAAACCTTTGCCTTCTGGCTTAATCTGATGGTAGCCTTGATGGGGATGTTTATTGTGATGAAGCAGGAAAAACTGAGTTTATAAGAAAAATACCCACGTAATAACAGCATGAAGTATGAATAGACAAGTTGAAGCAAACCTTAGCATGGTTGTCTCCAAAGCGTTGGGAGGCCTTAATATGAACGCACTGAAGTATCTTTTACCTTTGTGGATAGCTCCTGTGACAGGGGCTGGACTTCTCTCCGCCCAGATGGAAAGAATCTGGATAAGATCGAGAGCGGCAAGGCCGACTGGCACAAGACGGTGGATGACTTCTATCAGGGTTTTGCGGCAAGCCTCGAGCAGGCCGAAAAGAACATGGAAGGCAAGAAGGTCAAGGTGCCGGATGAGCCTTCCAGTGAGGTATGCGACCTGTGCGGCCGGCCCATGGTCATCAAAGGTGGGCAAGTACGGCAAGTTCCTGGCCTGCAGTGGCTTCCCGGAGTGCCGGGGCACCAAGCGGCTGGTCAAAGGATACCGGCGGCATCTGCCCCCAAGTGCGGCAAAGGGCCGTATGCTGGAGCGCAAAAAGCTCCAAGGGCCGCATCTATTATGGCTGCGAGCGCTACCCGGACTGCGACTTTATGACATGGGACATGCCGGTGCCCACCAAGTGCCCCAAGTGCGGCAGCACCATGTTCCGCAAAGGCTCCAAGCTGTATTGCGCAAAGGAAGGCTGCGGCTACGAGATGCCGGTGCCGAAAAAGGACTAAAAAGGATAAAACTATGAACGATAAAGTAACCGTGCTGGGCGCGGGTCTTGCGGGCTGTGAAGCCGCCCTCTGGCTGGCGGGCAAGGGCGTGCAGGTAGACCTGTACGAACAGAAGCCCGTGCATTTTTTCGCCCCGCACACAAAAGCGCAGGCTTTGCAGAGCTGATTTGCTCCAACAGCCTGAAAGCTGAGCGGCTGGACTCTGCTTCCGGACTGCTGAAGGAAGAGATGCGGCGGATGGGCAGCCAGCTGCTGAACGGGCCGCCGAGACGGCCCGCGTGGCCGCTGGCGGTGCGCTGGCGGTGGACCGCGACGCATTCAGCGCCGAAGTGACCCGCATGGTGGAAAGCTGTGAAAATATCACCGTCCACCGGGAGCAGGTGGAGCACATCGATGCATCTGCCCCCATTCTGGTGGCTACCGGCCCATTGACCGACGGCGCACTGGCCGATGAGATCGGGGGCCTTGACCGGGGACGAGCGGCTGCACTTTTACGACGCTGTGGCCCCCATCGTCACCGCTGAAAGTCTCGACTACAACAAGGTGTTTGCCGCCTCCCGCTATGACCGAGGCGAAGCCGACTACCTGAACTGCCCTTTCAACAAGGAAGAGTACGAGAATTTCCACGCGCCTCGCTTCGGCAGAGCGTGCCCCGCTCCACGAGTTCGACACCGGGGCCGAGCAGTCTGCCCAGCCCGACCCGGATGCCCACGGCAAAAAAGCCGATACCGTCACGGTCTACGAGGGCTGTATGCCCATCGAGATCATGGCCGCACGCGGAGCCGACACCATGCGCTATGGGCCGCTGCGCCCGGTGGGTCTGGTAGACCCAACACCGGCCACCGTCCATGGGCAAATGTGCAGCTGCGCGCAGAAAACAAGGAGCGCACCATGTATAATATCGTGGGGTTCCAGACAAACCTGAAGTGGGGAGAGCAGAAGCGGGTGTTCAGCATGATACCGGGCCTCGGGAACGCCGAGTTCGTCCGGTACGGCGTCATGCACCGCAACACCTTCCTCGACGCACCCCGGGTGCTGAGCGCAGGGCTCTGCCTGCAAGGAGCACCCCAACGTCTTCTTTGCAGGGCAGATCACCGGTTTCGAGGGCTATATGGAGAGCGCGGCCTGCGGCCTGCTGGCGGCCCGCAGCCTCCTATGCCCGGCTGGAAGGCAAAGAAGCTGCCCGCCCCGCCTGCCGACACCATGTGCGGCGCACTGGTGCAGTACCTGACCACCGAGAACAAGCACTTCCAGCGCCCATGGGCGCGAATATGGGCATCCTTCCTCCGCTGCCGGAGGAGAGCCGCCCGCGGGACAAGCGCCTGCGTTACATGGCACAGGCTCAGCGCGCTGTTGCCAGCTTCCAGCACTGGCTGGATGAAACTTCTCTTTAAGAAGGGAGAAAAGCTATGAAGATTATCGTGGATATGATGGGCGGCGACAACGCCCCTCTGGCTGTGCTGGAGGGTGCCGCACAGGCCGTGAAAGAGTACGGCATCACCGTCGTAGGTGGGGGCGACGAAGCGCTGGTGCGCAGGACCGCACAGGAGAACAGCATCCCGCTGGACGGCATTGAGCTGGTGAACTGCACCGAGGCCATCGACATGTGCGATGAGCCTGCCCGTGCCATCCGCCAGAAGAAGGATTCCTCCATCGTGGTGGGCCTGAACATGCTCAAGGACGGCAAGGGCGACGCTTTTGTTTCCGCCGGCAGCACCGGTGCGCTGCATGTGGGCGCAAGCCTGATCGTGCGCACCCTCAAGGGCATCAAGCGCCCGGCACTGGCTACCATGGTGCCCGCCAAAAAGCAGGCCTACCTGCTGCTGGACTGCGGTGCCAATGTGGAGTGCCGTCCCGAGATGCTGGCCGCCTTTGCCGTGATGGGCAGCTGCTATGTCAACAAGGTGGAGGGCCGCCAGAACCCCACGGTGGCGCTGGCCAACAACGGTGCGGAGGAGAGCAAGGGCACCCCCATGCTCAAGGAAGCCCACCAGCTGCTCAAGACCACCCCCGGCATCCGCTTTGTGGGCAATATTGAACCCCGCGATGTGCCGAACGGCGACGTGGACGTGGTCGTCTGCGACGGCTTCACCGGCAACGTCATCCTCAAGCTCACCGAGGGCGTCGCCAAAATGCTGCTGGGCATGCTGAAGAAAATTTTCCTCGCAAACCTCGGCGGCAAGCTGGCCTACCTGCTGCTCAAGGGCAGCGTGGCAGACCTGAAGCATCAGATGGACAGCGAGGAGTACGGCGGCGCACCCTTCCTGGGGGCCAAGCAGCCGGTCATCAAGCCCACGGCTCTTCCAAGGCCAAGGGCATCAAGAACGCCATCCGTCAGGCAAAGATCTGCGTGGAGAACGATCTGTGCGGCACCATGCAGTCTGCGCTGGACGAGCTGGCTGCGGCACAGAAAACTGAGGAATAAGGGAAGCGGGCTTGCCCTCTCCGTCATTGCTTCGCAATGCCACATTCCCCACTCTGTCGCTATTGCGACATCTCTCCCCGGCCGGGGAGAGTCTTTCCTCAGAGTGAGAGGCTTTGGCAGTTCGTGCAGAGACGATTTGCCAAAGGGCTCCCCCTTTGGGGGAGCTGGCGAACGGACGTGAGCCTGAGAGGGCGAGGATGCTGACCATCAATAAGGGAGCTAAAACATATGAGCCATCAGTTGGAAACAATTATTGGTTATAAGTTCAAAAACCCGGAGCTGCTGGAGATCGCGCTCACCCACACCAGCTACGCCAACGAGAGCCGCACCCCGGTGAAGCACAACGAGCGGCTGGAATTTCTGGGCGACAGCGTGCTGCAGATCGTCTCGGCAGACTATCTGTTCCACGCCTATGCCGACCGGCCGGAGGGCGATCTGACCCGCATCCGCGCCAGCCTTGTCAGCGAGGGTGCCCTGTTCCAGTTCGCGCAGGAGATCGATCTGGGCGAGTACCTGCGCCTTGGCCGCGGCGAGGAGCGCTGCGGCGGACGCAACCGCCCCAGCGTTGTGTCCGATGCGTTTGAAGCGCTGATCGCGGCTTTGTATCTGGATGGCGGCATGGATGTGGCCCGCAGCTTCATCCTGCCCTTTATCACCGAGGGCAAGCACGCCGAGGCCGACTACAAGACCCGCCTGCAGGAGATCGTGCAGCAGAACCCGGAAGAGCGGTTGAGCTATGTAGTAGAAAGCGAGTCCGGCCCGGATCACGACAAGCATTTCGTGGTGGCGGTGCGGTTCAACTCTGACCGCGTGGCCCGTGGCGAAGGCCGCAGCAAAAAAGCCGCTGAGCAGTGCGCCGCAAAAGAAGCGCTCAAGCTGCTGGGCGTGATAAAGGAAAAGTAAATGGTATTCAAAGAACTGGAGATCCAGGGCTTTAAGAGCTTTCCCCGATAAGGTCAAGATTCGCTTTGATGCAGGTGTGACCGGCGTAGTGGGTCCCAACGGCTCCGGCAAGTCGAACCTTTCGGACGCGGTGCGCTGGGTGCTGGGCGAGACTAGCTCCCGCCAGCTGCGCGCGGCAGGCAAGATGGAGGACGTCATCTTCGGCGGCACCCGGCGGCGTGGAGCCATGGGCTTTGCGCAGGTGCGGCTGACGCTGGACAACGCAGACCACACCTTTGATGTGGATGCAGACGAAGTGACCATTGGCCGCAAGTATTACCGCTCCGGCGACAGCGAGTATACCATCAACGGGCAGGTGTGCCGGTTGAAGGATGTGTACGAGCTTTTGCTGGATACCGGCATTGGCCGCGACGGCTACTCGGTGATCGGGCAGGGCCGCATCGCGGAGATCGTGGCCGCAAAAAGCAGCGACGCCGCGAGATCTTTGAGGAAGCCTGCGGCATTGCAAGTACCGCTACCGCAAGACCGAAGCGGAGCGCCGCCTTGCTGCGGCAGGCGAGAACCTTGAGCGCCTGCGGGACATCCTTGGTGAGCTGGAAAGCCGGGTAGGCCCGCTGGAAAAGGAGAGCGCCAAGGCAGAAAAGTTCCTCGAGCTGGCGCACAGCGCAAGACGCTGGAAGTGACCCTGTGGACCGACGGTGTGCACCGCGCGCGCGAGGCCGTGCGCCAGCAGGTGCGGGACTACGAGACAGCACAGGCCGACTACGAACGCTTTGACCGGGAGGCGAGAGCCGCCGAGCAGGAGGCTGAGGAGATCCGGATGCAGGCACAGCAGCTGACCATTGCTGTTGAGCGCCTGAATGGGGATATCCGCAGCATCACCGAGCAGATCAGCGGGTCGGAAAGCCGTATCGCTGTGCTGGAAAACGACATCCTCCGCAACGAGGAGAGCGCCGCATCCCTGCAGGAAGAGATCAGCGCCGGGGAACAGGACAGCACCGAGGCACAGGCCGCCTTGCAGCGCCACCGTGCCGTGGCAAAGACCATGGAAGCGGAGGGCGAAAAGCTGGCGGCAGAGATCGAGGCGCTGAACGCGGAGATCGCACGTTTGACCGATGCCAGCAGTGCCAGCGGTGCCCGCAAGGATACCTTGAAAGCAGAACTTGCCGGCCTGACAGCCCGGCGCACCGAAGCGCAGGTGGCGCAGGCCGCTGCCGAAGCTGCCGGGGAAACAGCCCGCCAGCGCCTGCCTGCCCTTGAAGCGAACGCAGAAGAGAAAGCACCGCCCAGCGGGACGAAGCAAAGCAGGATCTGGACGACACCATCAAGTATCGCCGGATGCTGGAAGAAAACGAGAAGCAGCTGGCAAATGTCCGTTCCGGCGTGGAACTTAAGCTGAAAAGGCCGCAAAGGCCGCGCTGGACGATGCCGACGCGGCAGAGCAGAAGCTTGGCCGTGAGCTGGATGCGGCCCGCCAGCGCCTTTCCGTGCTGCGGGAACTGGAAAAGAACATGGACGGCTACCAAAACTCGGTCAAGACGGTCATGCGTGCCGCGTTGGCACGCCGCCTGCGGGGTATCATCGGGCCGGTGTCCGCCATCTTAAAGGTGGAGCCGGGCTGTGAAGGTGGCTGTGGAGACCGCTCTGGGCGGTGCGCTGCAGAACATCGTGGTAGAGAACGAAGCCGCTGCCAAAGCGGCCATTGCCCTGCTGCGCAATGACAATGCAGGCCGCGCCACCTTCCTGCCGCTGGATACCGTCCAGCCCGGCGTGTTCCGCGGGGCCGACTCTCCGGTTCGGCCCGGCTTGCGTCCAGCCTCGTAAAGGCCGACCCCCGCTACGCGAACATCGTATCGAATCTGCTAGGCCGCATCGTGGTGGTGGATGACATCAACGAGGCCTCCCGGGTGGCCCGGGACAATGGTTTCCGCAGCCGGGTGGTGACCATGGACGGTCAGGTGATCAACGCGGGCGGCAGCTTTACCGGCGGCAGCGTCCAGCGCAGCGCAGGCCTGTTCACCCGCAAGCAGGAGATGGAAGAGCTGCGGGTGAAAGCGGCCAAGTTACAAAAAGACTGCCTTGCTGCACAGGAAAAGACCGACCGCTGCAAAGAGCAGGTAGATGCCCTTCAGGCAGAGCTGACCGCCACGGCCAGTGAACAGATCACCGCAGCCAACGACAAAGTGCGTGCCGAGGCAGAGCAGAAGCGGCTGGAAGCTGCTGCCGCCCAGCTGGAAACAGGCTCGCAGCCGGCCAGCAGCAGATCGACGCTTTGCAGGCGGCCATGACAGAGAGCCGTGGCAAAGCAGAGGAAGCTGCCAGCCTGCAGGCCCGGCTGACGGCAAAGATCAACCTGCTGACGGCGGAGATGAACCGAATTGCCGAGGGTGACGACAGCTTTGTGGTCCAGCAGACCGAACTGAAGCCAGAAGCTCAGCGCAAAGCGGCTGGAACAGGTGACCCGCCAGAAGGATGCAGAGCTGGCCTACAGCCAGATCGCAGCACTGCAACAGCGGGCACAGGATGCCGCTGCCCGCCGCGCCACGCTGGAAGAAAGCCTTATGGCACTGGCACAGCGCAGCGAGAGCTGCCGGGCAGAAATTGCAGCCATCCGGCAGGCAAAGTCCGACAGCCAGACCGAGATCGCCCAAAAAGAAAAGGCAATCCGGGAAGCCACTGAACAGCGGCTGGAACGCCAGCAGGCAGAGACCGCGGCACTGGGCCGGGCGCGTACTTCCTCCGACAGCCGCGAGGAGATGGGGCGCGAGATGGCCCGCCTTGCAGAGCGCAAGGCCGCTGCCGAGACCGAGTACGACCAGACCGTGGCAAAGCTGTGGGATGAATATCAGCTCTCGGTCAGTCAGGCAGAGAACCTTTGCGTGGAGTTTGAAAGCCTGACGGCCCTGCTGCGCGCACAGGTGGCCGAACCTGCGGGCAAAATTCGCGCCCTTGGCAGCGTGAACGTCAGCGCCATCGAGGAGTACAAAGAGGTCAAGGCCCGCTACGATGCCCTTGATGCATCAGGTGACCGATGTGGAGGAAAGCCGCCACGAGCTGATCCGCATGATCTCCAAGCTTTCGGCACAGATGCGGGAGATCTTCTCCGACAGCTTCCGCGCCATCAACGAAAACTTTCGGCCGCGTATTTACCGAGCTGTTCGGCGGCGGCGAAGCCAGCCTTCTGCTGGAGGATGAAAGGCCGATGTGCTCTCCTGCGGCATCGGCATCCGGGTGGCACCGCCGGGCAAGGTGATCAAGAATCTGGAAGCGCTTTCCGGCGGTGAGCAGGCGCTGGTGGCCATCAGCATCTACTTTGCCATTCTGGCGGTCAACCCGGCCCCGTTCTGTATTCTGGACGAGATCGAAGCCGCACTGGATGATGCCAATGTGGTGCGTTTTGCCCAGTACTTACGCCGGGTGAGCGACAAGACCCAGTTCATCGTCATCACCCACCGCCGCGGCACAATGGAAGCCGCGAATGTGCTTTACGGCGTTACCATGCAGGAGGACGGCGTGTCCAAGCTGCTCAAGCTTGATCTGGAACAGGTTGACGCAACGCTGGTTTCCTGATATATATTAAAGAAAAAAGATAGGAGGACACTATGGGGTTCTTCGGATTTGGCAAGAAAAAACAAAGAAAAAAAGAACAGGAAAAAATGAAAACGGGTCTGGAAAAGACCCGCACCGGTTTCTGGGGCAATATCCTCAACACCCTCACCGGCAGCGTCATCGACGATGATATGTACGATGAGCTGGAAGAGCAGCTTATCCTTGCGGATGTGGGCGGGCGAAGGTGGCCGTGCGTCTGGTGGACAAGCTGCGCGACCGTGTGCACGAGAAGGGCCTGAAGACCGGTGAAGAAGCGGCAGATGCCCTGCGCGATATCATTGCCGAGGAAATGACACCGGAGGCTGAGATGAATCTTTCCGGCAAGCCGGCCGTCATTCTGGTCATTGGCGTGAACGGCGTGGGCAAGACCACCAGCATTGCCAAGCTGGCCGATCACTACACCCGCGAGGGCAAAAAGGTGATGCTGGCCGCAGGCGATACTTTCCGTGCTGCAGCCAGCGAACAGCTGGAGATCTGGGCCGGCCGCGCCGGTGTGCCCATTGTGAGCGCAGGCGAGGGCGCAGACCCGGCGGCTGTCATTTTCGACACCGTAAAGTCTGCCACCGCACGCGGTTATGACATGGTCATTGCCGACACCGCAGGCCGTCTGCACAACAAAGGCAAACCTGATGGCAGAGCTTTCCAAGATCAGCCGCAGCGTCAAAAGAAGGCCAGCCCGGAAGCCAGCCTTGAGACCGCTGCTGGTGCTGGATGCCACCACCGGCCAGAACGCCATCAGTCAGGCCGAGGAATTCTGCAAGGCTGCAGACGCCACCGGCATCATCCTGACCAAGCTGGACGGCACCGCCAAGGGCGGCTGCGTGGTAGCGGTCAAGCAGCGTCTGGGCCTGCCGGTGCGCTTCATCGGCGTGGGCGAGGGCATCGACGACCTGCTGCCCTTTACCCCGGAGGGCTTTGTGGAAGAGCTGCTCCCGCGCCAGTGGAAGCACTAAGGAGGGTCACAGCATGAAGATTTGTGCAGCTACCGGCAACGCCGGAAAGCTCCGCGAACTGCGCCGCATTCTGGAAGCGCAGGGCCACGAGGTGGTCAGCCAGAAGCAGCTGGGCATCACCATCGAGCCGGAGGAGACCGGCACCACCTTTGCCGAGAACGCCCTCATCAAGGCTGAAACTATCTGCAAGGCATGCGGCCTGCCCACCATCGCCGATGACTCCGGCCTGTGCGTGGAGGCGCTGGGCGGTGCGCCTGGCGTCTACAGTGCCCGCTACTGCGGCCGCCACGGCGACGACGAAGCCAACAACGACAAGCTTCTGGACGCCATGCAGGCTGTGCCTGCCGGGCAGCGGGGTGCAAAATTCGTGTCCGCGGTGTGCTTCATCCTGCCGGATGGGCGGCATTTGACCTGCATGGGCGAGTGCCCGGGCAGCATCGCCTTTGAGCGGCTATGCGGGGACTACGGCTTTGGCTACGACCCGCTGTTCATCCCCACCGACTGCGGCGTGAGAAAGCACGATAAGCGCCCTAACACCGAGGGCCGCAGCTATGCCCAGCTGACCCCGGACGAAAAGGACGCCATCAGCCACCGCGGCAATGCGCTGGCGGAATTGGAAAAAGAACTACCTGATTTTTTGAAATAAAAGGAGAAACAACAATGCTGACGAGCAAACAGCGCGCGATCCTGCGCGGCAAGGCAAACACCATGGACCCCGTTTTCATCGTGGGGAAGGGCGAGATCGACGAGACCATGATTCAAGGCGTGAAGGACTGCCTGGATGCCCGCGAACTCATCAAGGTCAAGGTGCTGGACGAGCAGCATGTACAACGCCCGCGAGGCCTCGGTGCTGCTGGCAGAGGCCACCGGTGCCGACTGCGTGCAGGTCATCGGCTCCAAGTTCGTACTCTACCTCCAGAAGAAAAAGGACAGCGCCTACGCCGACCTGCTGAAGTAAAAATGAAAGTTCTTCTCTACGGCGGGACATTTGACCCGCCCCATAACGGACACCTGAACAATCTGCGCGCTGCCGCTGCCCGCGTGCAGCCGGATAAGGTGGTGGTGATGCCTGCAGGACTTTCGCCCTTCAAGCAGAAGACCTCTGCGCCGGTGTTTCCATTTCCTCCTGTATTTTATTCATCTTCAATGGTTATATCCATATTGATTATCTGTGACAAATCCACATAGGATTCTTCAAACGTACGATTCGACTGAATCTGCTGAATCTGAATCTCCACTTCTTTTTCTATATAATCAGAAATCACCTGTCGAATTTCATTTCTGTGGTCTTCCTCTTCCACGTAGCCTGCTGCAACCGGGTCATCAATACAATCATCAGCCGGTCATCTCCGCCAAGAACTTAAATGTGCCGACTTAAGATAGGTGCGCACCACGCCGCTCATCTTCGGCAGAATGGAATTCCAGTTCTTTACAATCTGTTCCACATCTTCCGGGATTGCTTTTTGGCATTGGCGGACGGCTGACCGGTGCTGCTGCCTCGGCCGGCTGTGTCGCGGTATTCACCGGTGCTGCCGTGGGAATTCCCTGCTCCATCTTCTTTTCTAACTTTGCTAACCGGTCTGTAATGGAATCCATGTTGGTCTCCATTGCAGGTTTACATAATTTAATTATTGCAATTTCAATTAAGATTCGTTTCTGGGAAGAATATTTTTACCTGATTGGACAGTTCCGAGAAAATCCGGATATACCGCATCAGTACATCTGCTTCTACCAACCGGGCTTCTTCTTTTTAAAAAGTGCCATGTTCTCAGAAGACATATCTAAGACTTCTTCCATATCGTCTGAGCCTTTTAACAAAAGCAGGTTTCTTAAATACCAGGTAAAGTCATTGACAAACTGTCCTAAATCTCTTCCCTCGATGACCAGCTCTTCTAACTGTGAAATGGCTCCTGCCACATCTTCTGCCAGCACTTTCCGCAGTAATTTAGAAAAGACTTCCGTATCTACAGCACCCAGCACCTCTAACACATGGTCATAGGTCAGCTTCTGTCCCAGATAAAAGGCGATGCACTGGTCTAAAAGGCTTAAGGCATCCCGCAGGGATCAAATCTGCCGCTTTGGCAATATAGCGGATTGCCCGTTCTTCCACTTCCACATTTTCCTTTTCCATCAGTTCCATCAGGCGGTCTGATATGGTCTCAATGGAAATTCTCCGGAAATCATACCGCTGACATCTCGAAAGAATCGTAATCGGTATCTTATGGGCTTCCGTGGTTGCCAGTATAAAAATTACATAGGACGGCGGTTCCTCCAGGGTTTTTAAGAGCGCGTTAAAGGCTCCGATGGAGAGCATGTGCACCTCGTCTATGATATAAACTTTGTATTTTCCTTCTGTCGGGGGGCGGTATGCTACCTCTTCCCGGATTTCACGGATATTATCTACGCCGTTATTGGATGCCGCATCAATTTCGATAACATTCATGGAACTTCCTGCCGCAATTGCTTTACAGCTTGCACATTCTCCACAAGGGCTTCCGTCCACGGGATGTTCGCAGTTGACTGCCTTGGCAAATATTTTTTGCGATGGTTGTCTTACCAGTTCCTCTCGTTCCGCAGAACAGATATGCATGGCCGATACGGTCTGCCTTTATCTGGTTCTTTAAGGTTGTTACTATATGCTCCTGTCCTTTGACATCCGCGAATTCCTGTGGGCGGAACTTACGGTAAAGTGCCATGTATGACATCTATTCCATCCTCGCTTCTCTTAATCTCCAAAGCTGATTCCAATGGTCTTTGCTTCTTTAATCATCTGACAATCCGGGTCAACAGTCTTTAACTTGCCAGCCACATCCTTCAGTGGAACACGCTTTGTCTTATCATTAACCATCGCAATCATGTATCCGTAATCTTCATCAATGATTGCCCGGGCTGCTGCTGCACCAAGTCGTGTACAGAGTGCACGGTCATATGGGCATGGGCTTCCGCCGCGCTGGGTATGGCCCGGTACGGTTACGTACTTCGGTGCCACTGCGTTTCTCAATCTGGTCTGCAATCTCTCATAGGATACAGACGGATATTTATAATTCTTTAGCTTCTCTTTGTATTCTTTCTTGGAAAGTGCTGCATCTTCCTTTGAAATAGCGCCCTCGGCTACGGCAAGAATGGTAAAGCCTTTTCCATCCCTGGTTCTCTTATCTATTGCTTCGATGACTTTATCAATATCATATGGGATTTCCGGCAGTAATATGATATCTGCTCCACTTGCCACGCCTGCATAAAGGGTCAGCCAGCCCACCTTATGTCCCATGACTTCTACGATAAAAATACGATTGTGGGAAGCTGCTGTTGTGTGTATACAATCAATGGCTGCACACGCCACGTTGATTGCACTGTAAAAGGCCAAAGGTCACATCTGTGCCGTAGATATCATTGTCAATTGTCTTCGGCAGATGGATGACATTTAATCCCTCTTCCCGAAGGAGATTGGCAGTCTTCTGTGTTCCGTTTCCGCCAAGGATTACCAGACAATCCAGTTTCAGTTTATGATAGGTCTGCTTCATTGCTTCCACCTTATCCAGCCGTTCTCATCCGGCACACGCATCAGTTTAAATGGCTGTCTGGAAGAACCTAAGATGGTTCCGCCCTTTGTCAGGATGCCCGAAAAATCCTTTGATGTAAGCAGGCGGTAATCGCCATAAATCAATCCCTTTGTAACCATTATAAAAAAACCGTAGATTTCCAACTCATCCACATTATGACTTAATCCTTTTTACCACGCTGCGCATTGCTGCATTTAATGCCTGACAGTCTCCGCCGCTGGTCAACATACCTATTCTTTTTCATTTGCTGCATCCCTTTCTTTGCTTATTGTTGTGCATACGCCCACACATCAAAATATATTATAATATATTTTTTTTTTTTAGGGTACAAGCTATAATGCCTGCTTAAGCAATTTATTTACAGGCAATTACTTTTAAGATATAATCCCATACTCTCTTTGCGGAAGAAATGCTTAATTTCTCCTCTGTGGTATGAATGGCAATCATATCCGGTCCGATGGAGACAGCATCCAGTCCGTCAATCTTACCTGCTAAAATGCCACACTCAAGTCCGGCATGAATTGCTTCTACGGTCGGCTCTTTTTCCATACATTTCCTTGAAAATGCGGACCATATCATCCCGGAGTACAGAATCCCTGCGGTATTCCCACGCAGGATAATTACCGGTATTGGTGACTCTTCCGCCAAACTCTTCCACCAGCGCAGCAATACGTTTCAAAAAGATATTCTTTTGCGGTTCCCACTGCACTTCTTACGGCATACTGCAGAGTCAGCTTGTCTTTTTCCAGAGTCAGAACGCCGAGGTTTAAAGAAGTCTCTACCAGTCCCTTGATGTCATCCACTCATGCGAAGAATTCCATTTGGAAGCAGGTTGATTAAAAGCACTGTTTTTCTTGCCGCAGCTTCTGTTAATACTTCCTTCTCACAGTTTTCTTCTACTGCTACGGATATCTGGATATCCGGGTCACTGGTGGAAAATTCATGGGTGATTTTCTCTGCAATTTCTTCTATTTTATGGACAAGCTGTGTGGCATCTTCCTGTACCATAAGCTCTGCTGCACTTTCTCTTGAATGGCATTCTGCTTATTTCCGCCGGATAATGCTGCTATCTGATAATGATATTCATCTTTTAATTCTAAAAAGAATTCTTCCCAATAAAATGTTGGAGTTGGCTCTTCCTTTGTCAATTTCCACGCCGGAATGTCCGCCCTTTAAGCCTGCCACATGAATAGAAACAAGATTTCCTGCGCTCTTTTCTTCCCATTCCGCCGGAAGTTCACATACGGTGCTGCATCCACCGGCACAGCTTACCAGCATGATTCCTTCATTTTCAGAATCCAGGTTCAGAAGCTTCTTGGCTTTTAAATGGGAAACATCCAGTGCTACGGCACCTTCCATACCAACTTCTTCCGACACGGTACAGATAAATTCGATACGCGGATGTGCAATACTGTCAGAGTCCAAGATTGCCAGTGCATATGCAACTGCAATTCCATCATCGCCGCCAAGGGTTGTTCCCTTTGCACTGATATAATCTCCATTTACTTCCAGCGTCAGTCCGTCATTTTCAAAATCGATGGTGCTGCCCGGTTCTTTCTCACACACCATGTCCATATGTCCCTGAATCATCAGTGGTGCAACGTCTTCATAGCCCGGTGCTGCTTCTTTGATGATAATGACATTTTTTACTTCATCCTGATAATATTCTAAGTTCCGTTCCTTTGCGAAGTTTACCAGATAATTGCTGATTTTCTCCTCTTTATAGGATGGACGGGGAATATTGCTGATTTCTTCAAAATAATGAAATACCTCTTTTGGTTCTAAGCCTGCTAATGCGCTCATTATGATTCCTTCTTTCTTAATTTATTCTCATATACGATAAAATGGTTGTTATGCAGAATCTTGATATACTGGGACAGTCTCTCGTAAAGAGGTTCTGCCTTGTCACCGAATCTTTCTTTTACCAGTGTACCAATCTCATAGATGGTTTTCTTTCCATCCATCTGCTCCCACACGAAGCTGCCGAATTCATCCAGCTCGATATAGCTGTATTTCGGTTTCTTAAATAACACCTGTGCGATTTTGTTAAACACACCTTTGTTATGCATTTTTATTTCTATTTTGCCATCTTTGTTCTTATTACATTCAAATAATGTATTCGGACGTGGGATATAATCTAAATAATTGTCTTTTTTCTTTGCCATATTGCCTCCTGTTATCTTCGCTAGCAGTATAAAACATCTGCCGCCTTTTCGCAAGACGGCAGATGTAAGAACTACTTTATTCTGTTTTTAATTTTCTTTTTTTCTTCTTTCCACGGATGAAAAGGATTAAAGTTACGACGGCAAGTAATGCAAAGAATACCAGTCCGCCAATGTTTCCTAAGCTGAAACCGAATATTGCAGATAAGTTAAATGCATCTGCAAAGGTCTCTCCCTTGAATGGAATGACTGCACAGACTGCAAGGAGAATTCCTACCAGTCCCTCTCCGGCAATCAGACCGGATGAGTAAAGCACTCCATTTTCCACTTTGCGTTTCTTCTCTTCTTCGGATTCACCCTTCTTCTTATCAAAGTATAAGCGGATTAATCCACCAACAATCATCGGTGTGCTTAAGTAAATCGGAAGGTAAAGACCTACTGCAAATGGCAATACCGGAATTCCAAGGATTTCTACTACTACTGCAATACCAACGCCTGCAAATACCAGTACCCAAGGAAGGTTTCCGCCCATAACTCCTTCTACTACCATCTTCATCAAGGTTGCCTGCGGTGCGGGATTGCTGAGGAACCATAGCTCCATGCTGCATTTAACAGATATAATACTCCACCGATTGCAATAGCCAGATGCTGCTACACCGATGATTTCACCAACCTGCTGTTTCCAAGGTGTTGCTCCTACCAGATAACCGGTCTTTAAATCCTGTGATGTATCTCCGGCGATTGCTGCGATGATACAGATGACAGAACCGATTGCAATAGAAGCTACCATTCCAGGCATTCCGATGGTTCCGGTTGCTTTTAAAATCATCGTTGTGATAAGCAGTGTTGCAATTGCCATTCCGGATACCGGGTTATTGGAACTTCCTACAATACCAACCATTCTGGATGATACGGTTGCAAAGAAGAATCCGAAGATTACAATAATAATTGCTCCAAGAAGGCTTACCGGAACTGCCGGAACCAGCCACATAATAATAGCCATGATTCCAATCGTAAGAATTACGATATTCATTGGAATATCTTTATTGAGGCGGCTGTTGTCACCATTTCCTTTGCTTCCGTAGCTCTTTAATGCCTGACGGAAGGTCTTTTGCGATAAGTGGCAGATTCTTTACCAGGCTGATGATTCCGCCTGCTGCAACTGCTCCTGCTCCAATGTAACGGATATAGTTTGACCAGATTCCTGATGCGCCAAGTTCAGATACCGGAACGCTTGCCGGGAAAATGGTAAGGTCTGCACCAAAGAGTGCGATTAACGGCATCAGTACGAACCAGCCGATTACTCCACCCGCAAAAATGTAGGAAGATACTCTGGCTCCACAGATATAACCAACTCCAAGAAGTGCCGGAAGTACATCCATTCCGACTCCGGAACCCTTGTAAGATTTGATTTCATAAGTCACTTCACTCGGGAATACTTTCAAACCATCTGTGATGAATTTGTATGCTGCTGCAATTCCCAGACCGGCAAATACGGTACTTGCTTTTGCTCCGCCTTCTTCTCCGGCTACCAGTACTTCTGCACAGGCTTTTTCCTTCCGGATAAGGAAGCTTTCCATGCTCCTGTACGATTAATGCACTACGAAGTGGAATCATGAACATAACTCCGATGACACCACCGATTAATGCAATCAATGCGATTTCCACTAAAGATGGCATGCTTGTACCACCTTCCTCTGCCCACATGAACAGAGCCGGGAGTGTAAAGATTGCTCCTGCTGCAAGAGACTCTCCGGCAGAACCGATGGTCTGTACCATGTTATTCTCCAGAATGGAGTCCCTTCTTAAAATTACGCGGATAATTCCCATGGAAATTACCGCTGCCGGTATGGATGCCGACACTGTCATTCCTACTCTAAGTCCTAAGTATGCGTTTGCCCCACCGAAAACTACGGCAAGCAGAATACCCAGAATAATAGAGACTGGCGTAAGTTCCGGCAAAACTTTGTCTGCCGGAATATACGGCTTGAACTCTTTTCATTATTCATTTGTCTAATCCTCCTAGTTATGGTCACTATAACCAATATAAATATTATTATACGGGCATTTTCCAAGTCTGTCAATGAAATCTGCTTGCATCCGGCAGGAAAAATATTGTATGATATATGTGCTATTGTGCAAAAAAACACTTTACCACACGAATCCAACAAAGTGTATGCACTCTTTTTTTATCTGGAGACGTATCGAAGTGGTCATAACGGGGCGCACTCGAAATGCGTTTGCCCTCCGGGGCACGAGGGTTCGAATCCCTCCGTCTCCGTTTCATAAAAAGTGCCGGTGGAATATTCCATCGGCACTTTTTATACACTCCGGCACCTGTATCCGGTATTATTTTTATTCCGGCAAATCCGGTATCAGTTCTACATAAATCTGGTCAAAGTATTTTTTAATTCTTCCCGGATTCCATTTCTGATTCTGGTGAGGGACTGCATTGTAATAATATCGTTGGGGCTGTCTATGTATATTTCCACCCAGGTTTTTCGTCCGGTCTGGATGACATCCAAAAATTCTATCGTATAGGAACAGGTCTGCATATATTGTTCTGCAATGGAACGTATCTGGTCCATCACTTCCTGCTCCGGTGCAAAGAGCACCAGCTCCCTGAGTCCATGCAATATCAATTTTCACCGGTTCTACAATTAGGATTAATGCCATCACAATTGCTACTACCGGGTCTATGTACGGTGCCAGCCATTCGTACGGTGTCTTCTGCAGAAGGAACTGTCCGAAGAATGCGGCGAATACGCCAAAGCTGCTGACTACATCTAATTTCCAGTTATACATTTCTGCTTTTACTACCACAGATGCATATCGTTTACTGAAATAATGAAGCAGGAAATAGATGATCAGACAGCCGGCAAACACGCCAAACTCAAAGCCTGCAAGCTGGCTGGCATTTACCATATGTCCGCCATGCAGGATGCTTTGCACACTGTCGATTAAAAGCTGGATGGTAACTACTAAAAGTACACTATACTTGATTACCAGAAATAAAGATTCCACCTGGGAAAATCCATACGGTCTGCGTTCCGTTACCGGACGGTACAACAGTGGCACCAGCACCAGAAACGGTCCTATCATTATTAAATCTGTCACATCAAATACGCAGTCCATCAGTATTGCATGGGAATGGCTGATATATGCCATAACTCCTTCTGCCACTACAAAAGTACACTTCCAATAAAGGACAGGTTTATCATTCTTTTTTTCCAGTTTCATTTTACTGGCTGCATTCATTTCCATAATTACCGGTAAATCTTCATTGGCTGCACGGACTTTTTTCGTTCCAGCATCTTCTTTCCTCCCATTTCAGGCTGTCCAAAAAGCACATCAGGTATATTTATTCTCTTTAAAAAAATCACATCAAAAATCGTCCCGCCAGACGGACTGGACTTCACTGTAATACTGCCATCATGCACTCTCACAATTTCATGAACCAGAGCAAGTCCCAGACCTACGCCCCCCAGTTTCCTGCTTCTGGATTTATCCACCCGGAAAAACGGTTCAAACACGCGCTCCCGTAGTTCCTCCGGGATTCCGTTTCCTGTATCCTCTACCGACAGATAAACATGCTTTTCCTTCTGATACGCAGTAACTGTAACCTGTCCACCTGAATGATTTATATTTTATTGCATTTTCAACAAGATTATATACCAGCCTGTAAATAAGAATATCACTTCCGACCATTGTTGTGTTCTTGCATTTTCCAGCAAGTTTTATATTTTTTTTCCTGTGCCAGAGGTTCCAAATCTGCCAGTACTTCATCAATAAGAGCATCAACTGCAATTTTCTCATCTCTCCCCCACCGTCTGAAGCTCACTCATGTCGAGTAGTGTCTTCACCATCTTGCTGAGTCTGTCGTTTTGTTCCGTAACCATCTTGATTGTCTGTAAAGTATCCGTATCATTGCCCGGATGTCTGGTGGAATTATATAAATCAAGCTGTACCTGCATTAAAGATAAGCGGGGTCCGAAGCTCATGGGCTGCATTTGCAGTAAATTGTCTCTGTATCTCAAATGCATCCGAGAGACGTTCCAGCATCCGGTTATACGAAACGCTAAGCTGGTTCAGTTCCTTCACCTGGTTTTCTTCTATCCGTGAATCTGCCAGATTTTGCGCCTGCACCTCTTCGATCTTATCCGAAAACTCTCTAATCGGTCTGAGAGCACGTCCACTTATAAAATATGCGGCCACTCCACCAAGGAGAGCCAATAAAGTTGAAATTATCAGGCTGTTTTTTTTTTGTAATCCGTCTTATTGTTGTATACCTGGACCGAAAAATCATTTGCAAATTCATCCCACTTATCTTCCGGAATACTGATATATATTTCGTCTGATTCATTTTCATTTCCATCTCCCCTGTGCATCAACAGCCTTTTGCAGGGAATCCATATAATATACACCGTATTTTTATAGACGAACATCGTCACGCACCCACATATCATCGCTATACACAATGTAGTTATGCAAGTAAGTCTCCATTGCAGCGACATTTTTTTTCATTTATCGGACTCCTCTCGTATTTTATACCCTTCTCCCACCTTATTCATAATTGCATCATATCCAAGCACTGCCTTAAGCTTTCTCCTTAGCGAAGACATATGCACCCGGATGGCTCCACTGAAGCTATCCACAGATGCATCCCAGACATGCTCCATCAATTCCTCCTGACTTACCGGCCTGCCCATGTTCAGAACAGATATTCCAGAATACCATTTTCTTTTTCTTGTCAGGGGAACCATTTTCCCTTTTTGCATATGCCTCGCGTCTTATCGTATTGAACTTAATTTCACCGCTTTCCAGACATACATCCTTCTGCACAAACTTCCTTCTGGTCAGGCTTCTGATACGTGCCTCAAGCTCCTGTAGATGGAAATGGTTTTTCCATATAATCATTTGCCCCTGCATCCAGTCCCTCAACCTTATCCGCTATCTGCCCCCTTGCAGATAATATAAGAACCTTCGTCTCCTCATTTTCCTGCCTGAGTTCCTTTCAGGATCTCCATTCCATCCATGCCGGGCAGATTCAGATCCAGAACAATCAAATCATAATCCTCCGCCAGAATGCATTCCAGTGCCTCTTCCCCATCATAGCAGGTATCCACCTCGTAACCGGCCATCATACAGACTTTTTGCAATTGTATCACATATTTGTTTCTCATCTTCAACTATTAATAATCTCAAAATCTTTCACCTGTTTCTTAACAAAGATTTTACAACAATTATTGTATAATACCCAGGTCAGCAGGTCAATAAATTCAACAATTGAAAGGAACAAAATATCTTGAAGTACCAAAAAAAATATCTCAAATTGCCTTGCTTATCACCGGTATCACTATGGTGAGCTATGGTGCAATCAGAGGTGAAGCGGCTGCCGTACTTGGCAAAAGCAATAAAATTATGTCTGGAGTGTGTCGGAATTGGATAAGAAAAAGAAATACGATCAAAAAAGAGCTGCCGGAATACGTGGATGGATACAGGCAGCTGCCACGCTGTTTACCAATATCCACATTCCAAATTTATTCTAAGGGTAAAATATATCAGGGCAGTGCTAAAACGGTATGTGTACCCGGGATTAAACTGTTATTCCTGTCCCGCTGCATCCGGAGCCTCGCCCCATCGGAGCCTTTCAGGCAGTTGTCGGTTCATCGCGATTTAAAGTTTCATACTACATAACAGGATTTTTTTATTTTACTCGGTGTGACACTTGAGCGATTTATATGTGGTTTTTGTGTCCGTTTGGATGGTTTCAGGATTTAATCCATAAAATTCCCGGGAAAAAATTTTCTACGGCCCGGCTGAAGCCACTAAGATACCTGAAATATCTTATCCTTATTGCTTTCGTTATACTTCTGCCAATGTTTGTAACGAACTCCATTGGGATGGGGATCCGTTCTTCTGCAAATACATTTGTCCTCAAGGCGTTCTGGAAGGGGCTATACCTCTTTCACTGGGAAATGCTGCCATACGATCTGCACTGGGGAAGCTTTTTTTCTTTTAAATGCCTTATTTTAATTACAGTTGTTGTGTTAAGTATTTTGTTTTACAGACCCTTCTGCAAATGGATTTGTCCTCTTGGGGCAATCTACTCACTGTTTAACAAGGTCAGCTTTTCTTAAAATTAAGGTTGAAAACAGTAAATGTGTCGGATGCGGTCAGTGCTCCAATGCCTGTAAAATGGATGTTGATGTGCTCAAGACCCCGGATCATCCGGAATGCATACGATGCGGAGCATGTATAAAAGGCTTGCCCAAAAGATGCCATCCACTATCAGTTTATGGGCATGCCATGCCCAAAAAAAGAGCATCCGCAGACCACAACCATAAAAAAAGTAACCATTAATTTTATTATCAATTATTCAAAGGAGAAATTATTCATGAAAACAAAAAAAGAACCTTTATTTCTATTTTTTACCCTCTGTACAGCATTATTGTTTACAGCCTGCAGTGGAAAAGGAACTTCAAACACAGAAGCTTCCCACGATACCCAGATGAAGCCGGCTCTGAAGCTTCCGACAGCTCCAACACTACGCTGGATGATTTATATCAGCAGGAGAATCAGCTCTTTGCCGAGCATGAAGATGTATGGAACAAAGCATTTGGCATGATGAATAAAAGCACTGCTGATCCAAGTGGAAATTACGCCGACTATCTGGCTGCCACCGTCGAATCAAATAAAGACTCATTTACAGACGATGAATTAAAAACTCTTACAGATGATATTGAAACAATTCGAAAAATCGAGGAACAGATAGCAGCAATCGAAAAGGACAATACAGCATCTGACGATGCCTCCCAGAAAAGGATAATTCTGACGATACCTCTCCTTTCAAGAATTTTTCTGGTCAGGATTATGATGGGAATTCTGTCGACGAAAGCCTTGTTTTCCAGGAAATGCAGTAACTGTCGTCAATTTCTGGTTTACCGGCTGTAAGCCTTGTGTTGCCGAGCTATCTAAGCTTAATGAATTAAATGATACCATCAAATCCAGGGGGGGAAGTAGTTGGAATCAATACAGAAACCTTTGACGGAAACGAGGATGCCATCAAAGAAGCTGCAGCTGTTCTGGAAAGCCAGGGGGCAGCACCGCAATCTTTCCATTGACTCCTTCTTCAGATGCAGGGAAATACGCGTCTGATATCATGGCATTTCCTACAACAATTCTGGTCGATAGAAATGGTAATATTGTGGGTGATCCGATGCTCGGTGGAATTGATAATCAGGACAACTATGATACCCTGATGAAACAGATTCAATCTGTAATTGATGCTGACGGTGCCAATAAATAAAACGTCCCTGTGGCTGCAGTTCCATTACAGTCATTCTGGTTATATGATATCCGCCGCCTCATCGTCCTTTTTCGAACGATGAGGCGGCGGTTTTTTGCAAAATTACATCTATCTGACTTTTACTCCAGCTCCACATAAGTTGTAAAATATTTACTTCTTTAAATATTTTTCTTTAATGTTCCGAGATATTCTCCATTACAATAAACAAAGGGACCTGCTTCACCCTCTTCTCCAAAATATTCCGGTCTTAGCGACATAATATCGAGCAATTCATCCATATTATTCACCCTTGTTGCCTGATACGGCTGTTCAAAAGCGATTTTTTCTATAAACAAATAATAGTCACTGTACTTTATCAGAACACCGGTATGCCCCACAAAAACAACATCCGAGTATGGGTCATATATTACTATGCTAAGAAGAGAGAGCCTGTCACTATCCACTTGAAATCCATAATGTTTCCAGCTATCGGAAAATGTATTTTCCGGGTGACTGCCATCTGTTACACTTTTTTCTCCATAGAGTGTGGTGAACATATTTTTATTCTCTTTTTTTATGCTTTCATACCTGTCCACATTATCTATTGCTTCTGTATCAAACATTAAGTAGGTACCCTCATAGCTGTCTTCTGTCGATTCTGCACGGAGCACACCATCCAGCAGAAGAAACGCTGTCATTCTGCAATCAGCATCCGAATAATCATGGTTCTGTTCCCAGCCATCCATACATTTTCCAATATCTGCTTTCATTTTTCCGGGATCGACCAGTTATCCTCCAGTCCGGCATTTTTTCCGGCAGTATCCGCGAAATCAGTCGTCCATTCCCGAAATGTATCTACATGGGAAGCTCCTGCTGATTCCAGTTCTTCACAAATCCCTGCAATGGTGTTTTTCCTCCCATATATGTTGCAGCCGGCAGCTCCTGATTCCGTGATGCTTCTGTACAGGCACACAGCAGCATGGACAGGAATACCATTGCTGCTGACAATCTCATTGTTGTTTTTGATTTTATTTTGCCTTTTCAACAGATAATACCTCTCCCTCAAACGGATCACCTCAGAAATTGTTCCTGTATATTTTACCGTTACAGTATCTCCATTGCTGACATTTTTCCAATCCCTCCGGTTTTTCTTCAAAAGTAAAACTATACGGAGTATCATTCTCATCTGTCACAACAAACATAAAATCCTTTATCTCATCAATGGTTCCTGTTAATTCTTTTTTCTTCTGCTGTTCCTTCTTCTTTTCCCTCTTCGCTGCTATTTGTGATTGCATTATCCTGCTTCACCTCTGTCTGGCCACATCCTCCAAATAATCCCGGCCCAAAAATACCATTCCCATTACGATAGTGATTAATTTTTTTCTTCATCATCCTATACCTCTTTCTTTTTTTATCATATTTTACAGTCTTTAAAATACATCCCTGTAATGCCGCTTTGTAGAATTCCAGTCCACCATCAGTACATAGAACACTCTGCCGTATCGTCCATTTTTCCACAATTCTGCCATGGTCAAGCACCCTCAGTGAAGTTCCATCTGCTTTCCGCAGATGGAAGTGTACATAATCATTGGAATGTCCTCCCCCTATCTGCTGCCAGATACTTTCTTCAACCTGCTCTCTTTCTCCTTCTTCAATCAGGTTACGGAAGCTTCCTTTTGTATACTCCTGCAGTTCTGCCATGTTCCTGCATCCGGTGAGACGGATCATCTCATGGTTCGCAAAAAGAATTTCATCATTTTCTTTATCTGCTTTATAAATAATAAATGCTCCCGGAAGATTTTCGAAACATCCTTCAATGCAAATCCAAGCTGCTTTCTTGATTTCAAGTCCAATTCCTTCCCGGTACTGAAGACAGCCATTTTTTTCCCGTCAAGCTTTACTTCATAAAGTGCTGCATCTGCACAGCGCATCAACCGTGAATAGTTTTGTCCCTGCAACGGATACTCTGCATATCCCAGGGAAATAGTATATGTCACTTTTTCACCTTCATACCAGAAAGAACGCTTCTTTTTTTGTAAACTGCTCCAGCTTTTCCCTTACTTCTTCGCCGGTGCAATTATCTAAGAAAATGCAGAATTCATCTCCACCTTTCCGTCCAAGCACTGCATGTTCCGGGAACGATTTCCGCATGCTTTCTGCTAATATCTGTAATGCCTTGTCTCCGGATTCATGTCCATATATGTCATTAATAAATTTGAAATCATCAATGTCAAACTGCGCTGCCACGCAAGAAGCTTCCGGATACTTTTTCAAATACTGTCTTACCTGCTCCTCAAATCCATGCCTGTTATTGATTCTGGTCAATACATCGGTTACAGCCAGCTTTTTTAAATCTATTTTTATGCTCATCCAAAGCCAAAATCATAGAGACAAGTCCCGTCAGCAGCAGAACAATCAACAGTCCGCCAGCCAGCATTCCATAAAAGTGCTCATAATTCGACCAGCCTGCCTTTGGCATGATTTCCAGTTTCCACCGACTTCCAACTGCTTCAAATTCATAAGCAACCGGATCCGTCAGAATTGCTCCTGAGCTACATACTTCTTCATATGTTGTATCCCATGGGGAAACGGTCTTTGATAACGTATAATCATAGTCAAAATCCGAAAGTGCTTTTAATGAATCAAAAAAACATCCGGTACACGGATAATTACAATGGTAAATCCCCAGAATTCTTCTTCTCCGTTTTCATTTTTCAGGTATATCGGATTTCGTACTGCCATTCCGTATCCACCCTGCTCTAACTGAAACGGTCCCTGCATAATTTCAATATGGTTATCTCTGGCATAACGGGAAATTTCTCCCCTGTCTGCATCATTGAACAAGTCGATTTTTCCGGCTTCATTGCCCTCTTCCGGATATACCTCTGTTACTACACCATCCGGTGCAAGCTGGATACTCTGGATGGAATCCATCATCATATCCTCTGCCACCTCTGAAAATTTATTAATCCTGCCATTTTCACTGACCAGAAGCTGCTTTTAAAGCTTTTGTAACTCCAACTTCCTGCATAATATCAGACTTTACCCGCTCAGAATATACCATTGCATTCAGATTCGCCATTTTTTTCTGCTATTGTTTTGCTGTATATTTCCTACTCCATATAATACAGCTCCCAAAGCAGTCATCCCAAGCAGTAATACCATGACTGGCAATATTATTTTTTCTCTTTTGTATCCGCATTTTCTGTCCTCACAATTACCTGAAAATCTTATTTCTCTTTTTGCCATTTTCCCCTCAATCCATGTACTCTCCACTGATACCTTTTTCAGCTTTACTGAAATGCCACCACTTCGTAGCCTGCTGCCTGCGCCGCATCAATAAATCTTCCAAGAATGGCTGTATTGGTGGTAGACTCCGCATGTAAAAGATAAATTGCTCCCGGATGCATCCGGTCTTTTTAATTTCTGTAACGCTTCTGACTCGCCTGGCTGGTTATTGACATCATAGTCCTTGTATGCAAAGCTCCAGAACACGCTCTTGTAGTTGCAGTTATTGACCACAACTCAGGACCGGTCACTGAATTTACCCGCCGGGAACCGGAACAGGTGCATATCATAGCCAAAATTATCCTTAATATACTGATGGTTCTCCATGACTTCATTTTTTCTGCTGCTCCAGGCTCTGGGATGGAAGGCCCTCGGACGGATGGGTCACGCTGTGATTACCAATCTCACGTCCCTCGTCAATCATCCTCTGTACCAGCTCCGGCTGTGCCTTGGCATATGGCTCTGTCACAAAAAAAGGTTGCCTTTACGCCCTTTTCCTTTAAAGTATCTAAGATTTGCGGCGTACAGCCATATTCGTAGCCTTCGTCAAAGGGTCAGATAAATCTTTTTTTTCATCTGTTCCGATAAAATTCGCCTGATAGTCTCCGTATTTTTTTCCTGATAAGAAACAGCTCCAATCGGCCGGTTCTCTTCATCAAAATTCACGCCCTGCCCCCAGTTCTGACAGGTTCCATCCAAAGCTTCCACATTGGCAATCTGCTGGTTGGTAATAACTTCTCCAACGTTTTTCGTATCTTCTGTGGCGGTACTGTCTTCTGTGCTGCCGGAGGTTCCATCTGTGTCTGTATCACCTGTTGTAGTATCTCCGATGGACGTATCTGCTTCTGTATTTCCACCTGTTCCGTCACCATGATAAGTCTTATAAGTAGCAATAATGGCATCTCCAATAGCCGCCGCATATGCTTCCTTATTATCATCAAAAAGCTGATTGTCTTTGGCATTATTCATAAATCCCATTTCAACGATACAGGACGGCATATGGGAATGGCTGTTTACATAATAATCCTTTGAACTGCTCTTCAACGCTCTTGCCGGCGACGATGTTGTCGGCCTTCATCTGCGATTTCAGGTGCGGCTTGATCTCCTTGCGCAGCTTGTACAGGCAGTCGATTGCCTTGTCGATGTCCTCGAGGGTCTTGCCCTTGACCATGCACCTCCACACGTACTTGAAGGCACAGCACCACCACCAGACCGCCATGGTGCAGTACGGCGCCGTGGCAGCAGGCCATCTGCCGAGTGCCGCCTTCATGGCACGGGAGCACGTGATGAATCCATCGCCCCTGTAGTGCTCGGGACAGCCGGCATCCCTCGTCATCGTTATCTCTTTCTCAGTCGTCATGTCGACCCCCATCACCTGGCACATCAGCGGTCCTCCCTGTCCAGACCGAAGCACTCTGCTATCGCGGAGACGCGCCTCTCGAATTCGACCACGGCTTCATCGGCCAGATCGGGACCGATTTTCGTCAAAGCCACGTGCTCATGCCCTCCAAGAAGCCGACAGCGCGTGCGGCCTCCATCAGCTTCTTCTGGGTCAGTCTGTCAGCGCCGTCCATCGTCATCCTCCTTCGGTTCCCAGAAGTTGCACGTGTTGCACGGCTGGCACACATGCGGTATGTCGCGCTGGTCTCGCCGGCACGTCAGATAGTCAATCTTGACCTCGTAGACCTTGACGGTGAACGGGTCTCTCGCGAAGCGGCACGTGGCGCAGTGCTTTCCCACCTGATCTGCCATCACATCGCCCCCGTGCTGCCGTAGCCGTCCTCGCCGCGCGAGCTTTCCGGCAGGCTGTCGCAGGTCATGAACGCGGCGTTGACGAACGGCAGGAACACCAGCTGGGCGATTCGCTCCAGCGGGTAGACCGTATACGGCTCATCGCTCAGGTTCACCAGCTTGCAGCGAATCTCGCCGCGGTAGCCGGGGTCGATGATTCCCGGCGCGTTTGCCAACGTAATGCCGTGGTTGCAGCTGAGTCCCGAGCGCGGTGCCTGGAGCGCGAACATGCCCTCCGGCATCGCCAGATGCACTCCCGTGCCGACCCAAACCGATTTCCAAGGTGCGATGGTGATCGGGTTTGGGATGTTTGCCTTGAGGTCGCATCCGGCATCCTCAACGCCATGGGCGTAGATTGGTTTCAGCTTGAGGCCGTCAAACTGGGCTTGATTACTTGAATGTTGGATGAGAACTTCATTTAATCTTCCTCACTTACGACGATGCCGCCTTGGATAATCACGCGCTTGCCTTGGGCGTCGTCAAAGAAAACCTCTTGGTCGTTCGATTCGATGTCGAACTTGCCGTGCCAGCTCTTGATCTCCTTGCCCGTGTTGTCGTAGAGCGTGACGGTACGGTTGATTCCACCGCTGAAATCGCTGCTCACGCTCTTGACCGAACGGCTGCACGACGAACATCCAGCCAGACCGCAGACAATCACGATAGCCAGGACGGATACGACAAGGGCCGCGACGAACGCGACCCTACGCTTGGTGATATTCATTTGTTTGGTTCCTTTCTATTGAGGGAAACAATTGTTCCGGCCTTTCCAGCTAGAGGTATCTCACCTTTATCCCAAGGCGCTCGCAGATGGTCTCGAATGCCTCCTGCGGTTCTAAGCCGCAGACGGTGGCGCACTCGCTCCAGCTGGTCACGCAGCCCTTCTTGCCGTTGTAGCGGAAGGCCATGCACTCGGAATCCAGCCTGAGGAACCCCTCAGTCGCGCTTCACACTCCATTCGATATAGTCGATGTAGTAGCCCATCTTGTGTTCATCCAGCAGATACCAAGTGGTGTGCCTGCCGATATTGTTTTGTCCAGACGCTCTTCTGCGTCAGCTTGTAGACGTCACTCATTTTTTCGGCCACACTCTCTTGCCGCATTGGGGGCAGAAGTTCCACGTGCCGCTCACGTGGTAGTGTTCCTCATCCTCGACCTTGCAGCCACAAACGGAGCACTCCGAATCCGTTGTCACATGCGCCGCATTCGCTTTCGTCGTAGACGTTTTCGCAGACGCCACGGTCGATGAGGTCTGCGATATGCCTCATCACGGTGCGCCAGTCAGTAGCCGGTGCCTTGGTGATCCTGGCAAGTGCCCTCTGCAGACTCACCGCCGAGCGAATCAACTGAACACAGTGTCAGCTTTTTTCGCGATCTCGTCCAGTTCTTCAGTTGTCATCGCTTGATCTCCTCCCCGCATTTCGGGCAATGAACAGGCTCGTAGGCCAGCATGTCTCCGAAACCGATGTGCTCCCCAAAGTCGCCCGTCCCAATCGCAGTTTGAACAGTGGAAGTAGCCGTCGGTCATCCGCTTGCCGAGAATAAACGGGTCTTCTTTGTGCTCGACAAGGTCGTGGCACGTCGGGCGGTCGATTAAGTCGGCGACGGCCCCCAATAACCCGCGTCTTGATTATCAAGCTGGCACAAAACAAATCTATCGCCGAACAGTTTCGTACTGAGCGCCTGGCATCCAGTGCAGTCTTCAAAGCCTACGCAATTGCTGCGAATACGTAGTTCTTCAGCTATCTCGCGTAACTCTTCTCATCGGTATTCATTCGTCCACCTTCTCAACGAGGTCGCGCGGGTCCATCCGCATCGCATCGGCAAGCGCGAAAAGGTTACCCACGCGCATGTCTCGCTGGCAGCGGATGAGAGCGCTAAGCGCACCGGGCGTGATGCCGGCCATTTGCGCCAACTGCTTCTGCGTGAGGTCATGGTCGGCTAGGTAGCGCTTGACCACCTTCTTGCTGACCTTATAACGGGTCGATGCCTTGGCTGTCATTCGTCCTCCTTCAACCTGCGTCCGCAGAACGGACAGAAGCAAATCGGATAGCTTTCAACAAACAGCTCTCCAACGGCTATGACATATTTGCCGTTGTCGTTGTTCTCGATCCATGCCGTAGTCATCGTCTCGGCTGAAATTGAAGCGAACATTGCCGCAATAGACGCATGTGTTTTTGCTGCAACATCAGTCCTCACCCCTCAGCATGCGGATACGCTTCTTGATGTCCTCAAGCGCTATCGAAGTGCAGCCACGAGATTCATTGCCGGAGATGGTGCAATTGTTACAGTCCAAATTCTGGTTGTAGTACATGCAAAGGTTGCTCTCTTCGATGCACCTGTCTAAGTCATCTTCCAGCTTCTCCCAGCTATCTGGTTTGGTGAGGTGCATGAGTTCAGACTTTGCTGTCTTGTAGTCATCGGTAACTACATACCAGCTGTTCATCCACTTGTCGTTTAAGTCAAAGTCGTTCGTGTAGATGAATCGGCGGATGCTGTGGACGTTACCGTCATCGTCATATAGAGCAACGGTATCTAGGGGTATCTCGCGTCCCTCGGCATCTTTTGGTAACTCGATATTCGCCATTGCTATCACCTATCTAGCCCCAGCAGCACAAAGGATGAGTCGCGGTAGATGAGGATGCTGCCGCGAACCTTCACGGTCATTAGCTTCCCAAGGCTGCACATCCTGTAGACGGTCCTCAGGCTCACGTTGAAAGCCTCGGCCCATTCGTTGGGCGTTGCATACTCGGGGAGCGTGGATAGGGTCACGCCCTTGTTGGCCTGTGCTGCGTTCTGAGGGATTGTCTTCTTGGGCCTGTTTACCAAAACGTCCTTGCTGTCCGAGATACAGCTTGTTGGTCTCGATGCACTCACTTCCGCTTCGCGCGAACCACCTTCTGGGTCTCGCCTCGAAAAAGAAATCAGACACATGAAACTGGTTACCGTTCTCGCGGTACATCGTGGTTGTGTCGAACGGGACGATCGCACCGCTCGCGTCCTTCGGCAATCCAATCGCCATCTTACTCACTCCTTTCATTCGGTACGTACGTGGCAGGATTGACTCCGCTCGGGATTCGCCATCCACTCGCGCTGATTCTGGAAATCATCGAGCTTGCAGCCTCCATCGACCACGTGCCGACATGCCTGAATCCCCGGCGCTCGAGCAGGCGGATCTGCTTGGGAGAGCTAAGCCCGCTGTCGCGGCGCTTCTTCACTCGGTCGAGCAGTTTCGATGCCTTGCCGGCGTTGGAGATCTCGGAAGCATCGATGCCGTACTTCTCGAGCGCCGCCTTCTGCTTGTCTGTGGCGGGGGCCATCTCCCAAGCGAACTCGGGATGTATCCGCTCAGGTCCTCGGCGGCGATTGACATCTCGTACTGCAGCGGGTTGACCAGCTTCGCCTTCTTCCTGCGCTGCTCGGCGAGCTGTTTGGCGAGGGCCTCCTCGCGCTCAGCGACCACCTCGTCAGATGTCTTGCTCTCGACCTTCTGCAGGTCGACCGGGCATCCGGCCTGCTCGACCATGGCGGTCATCTTCTGCGCGACCTCCCGGAGAGCCCGTAACGAGCGCTGCAGGGCGAACCAACTCCAAACGCTCGGTCATCCACAGGAAGTCGAGCAGGAGAAGGTCGGTCTTCCCCGTCTCGGGCGATAGACGAGTGCCGCGTCCAACGATCTGACAATTGCCGACAATGGCGACTTTGCCGTTCCTTCTGGTGACGAGCGTTCCGAGCTCGTTTTGGACGCACCAGCATGATTCGCTCGCGTGAGTCTCGGCCTCCCCATACGGCGTGCCTTCCGTGGCGAGAGCCGACTTTGACGAACTCCTGCTTTTTCGCATGAAGCACCCACAGGTCGCACTTCCTGACCTCGTTGGCTTTTTCGACGGAAACGCTTGCGCGGTACCCACGCTGGATGGCCATCGATTGCAGTCGTTCGATGAAGCTCTTGTTGCTTTTGCCGATGTGGTAGGAGGTCTTGATGGCCTTGTTCCCGTCTCCGTGGTATATCGCCTCCAGCATTACTTCGAACTGGTCTTCCGTCATGTCGAACAGAGACGGGCTGAGGTCCTTGGAAATCCATGGCTCGAGCCTTCCCCATCCGCTGAGATGCTTGTCTCTCCCCGTGGCATGCCTTTCGAGATGGTCCACGTCATGCAGTCGCCAGATTGGTTCCATTCGACTCCGACTCGCTTGCGAACGGCCCGGGTGTACTTGAAACCGCAGCCCTCGATGCAGCGAGTTATCTCCTCGCAATATTTCCGGGTGCTGAGTACCTTGGGTGATCGTGATTGCGTTGTTGCACTTATTGATAGACCCATCGGTCATGACCCAGCCGATGAAGGTGAGCTCTGCGTCGGTTAGCGGTACGCCAGGGAAATTCCCGTGGCCGCAGACCGGTATGTATGCGCCGTCTTTCAGATTCGCCAGGTCTTGTGCCTCCTTGAATTTCCAGCCTAAGCGCCTCTTGTTGTCGTAGAGCATTCTGTGCTTGTTTGTGACCCGAATATCAGACGATTGCCCTTTCAGATGGTAGAACCGCTCGTCTGAGTCGAGATTTCTTCGAACCTTCGCCAGAGCGGGAACGAACCTCGTTTCTCCCGTTTCATGGTCGAACGCGAGGATTTCATCTCCGATTTCCACGTCGTTTCTCCATCCGTCGCGCGTAAGCACCTCAGTGCTCTCATCGAGGCAATAGAGTGCACGGCTCTTGGTCGGTCGGAGGTTGACGATGCAGTCGGACGCTCGGGCAGTCCCACCCCCTCGGTCAAGAGAAGTGAATTGCACAGCACGTCGTATTTGCCACTGTCGAAGTCTTTCAGGATTTGCGCGCGGTCCTCGCTCTGCCCGTTGACCTCCACGGCGCGGAATCCGCATTCGTTGAGCAGGCGGCAGAACTTCTGGCTGGTCTTGATGAGCGGCAGGAACACGACCGTCTTGCGCTCCTCAAGCCCGGCGTTCTTCATCTCCTGGGCGATTTGCGGCAGGTATGGGTCGAGCGCTGTGCCCAGCTCGTCTGCCGCCCAATCGCCCGAGCGCACCGAGACGTTGGAGATGTCGAGCTGGAGCGGAACGGTCTGCGCCTTGATCGGGCACAGGTAACCGTCCTTGATGGCCTCGGGCATGTTGTACTCGAATGCCAGGGAATCGAACACCTTGCCGAGGTTCTGTCGGTCGCCGCGGTCCGCCGTGGCAGTAACGCCGAGCACCTTAGCGCCGGCGAAGTAGTCGAGTACCGCCTGATAGCTGGAGGAGACGGCATGGTGGCACTCATCGATGAGGATGTGCGTGAACCTGTCCCTGCCGAGCGCCCGAAGGCGCTTCTCGCGGCACAGGGTCTGGACGGATCCGACCGTCACGCGCTCGAATGTCCCCACGCTCGTGTCCTCGGCCTTCTCGACCGAGCAGCGCAGTCCCGTCGATGATTGCAGCTTGTCGGCTGCCTGTTGGAGCAGCTCGCCGCGGTGGGCAAGAATGAGGACGCGACCGCCATCGCGGACCGCGTCCTCCGTTACGCCGGCCATGACGATCGTCTTGCCGGTGCCCGTTGCCTGTACGAGGAGCGTTGCGCGGTCTCCCGCTTCCCAACGCTCCTCGATTGCGGCTATGGCCTGCTCCTGATAGGGACGCAGGTTGAACTTCATGCCTTAGAAGCCCCCGTTCTGCGCGGCCTGCGCCTGCTGGAAGGTCTGGTTGATCATGCCCTGCAGCGAAGGCGAGACGGGCTCGGGGTTGGCGTTGCCGTAGACGTGCTGCTGGGGTGCCGCGGCCTGCGCCTCAGGCTTCATCCACTCGGAGATCTCGTTGTAGGTCTTGTCCTTGTACTCGTGGGTGCCGACCTTGATCTTGCAGCGGCGACCGACAGCTCCCACCCAATCCATCTTCAGCTTCTGCTCCTTGGGGGCATCGACCGTTCGCATCCCGATCGAGACGAAGAACTGGGTGATCTTCCAGGCGCTCTTGGAATTCAGAAAAAGGCGGTCGGAAAGCACTCGATCGTTGTCCAGGCGGACGTTCACCTTGGCGATGGGGCAGGCGCACATCTTGTCGCTGCCGTTGAATTGCTGGCGCTCGACGTTCTCGACCGTAGCCAAGTACTCGCCTGGCTCCATAAGCTCGAACTCGTTCTCCACAGCATCGATTTCGCCGTCCCACCCAAAGGACTGACCCATATCGTTTGCCATTTCTTACTCCTTTCGACCGGCTGCCATGCCGGAATTGATGTAATCGCGCATGCTGTCCCAGGCCGACACCAAGAACTTCGCGAAGTCCTCGGGCAGGGCGTCAACCGGCGTGCCCTCGGGGAAATAACCACGTACGGAGATGGCCTTGCTCACCGTCTCCGCGCTGATACCATCGCGCCGCATCAGGTCGTAGAGCGGCTTGAGGTATGCCGGGCGCCCGGCTCGAACGGGTCTGAATGCTTCGCGCCTGCTCGATCTGCTCGGGCGTAACCGTGGAGACGTTGACCGTCTCGACCGTCTGCTGCTGCACCTGCGGCTGCTGCCGTGTGAGCTGCGGGATGGGGATGAACTGCGCCAGCTGCTGGTACTCCATGGGAATCTCGTCCGGCAGGCCCCAGCGGTTCTTCGCGTCCCAAGTGGCGGCATGGGAGCAGTAGAGCATTCGGTTCTTGCCGCCCTGGGCCTTGCCGACCTTGCCGTCCTTGCTGGTGGTGATGACGATGGTCTTGTAGTTGGCGAAAGAGTACCGCGTCCGCCCACTCCTTGAGCATCGCCGCGACGCTGGCCTTCTTGCCGTCGATGAGCTTCCAGACCCCAGCGGTCGTATGCGCCCATCTCATCGGGCTGCTCGAACTTGCTGATGATGGCATGGGCGGTCACGACCACGTTGCAGCCGCGCTCGCACACCTCGCTCAAGAGGTTCAGCAGCTTGCCGAAGCGCTCGGTCACGTAGGTGTAGCCCTTGCCGTAGCCCGCGTCCTCGATGCTCTTGTAGCCCATGGCGCTGCACACGTCATCGACCGCCAGCTTCTGCGCCCAGTCGGCGGTGTCCAAGACAAGTGTGCCGCCGCATTCCTCGGGGAAATCTCGAATCCACGTGACCTCATCGAGCAGCATCTGCCAGCTCGTGGGCGCTGGAAGGCGCGGGACGTCCAGGTAGTCGGACGAGCTCTCGGTATCGATGAACAGGGGGCTTGGGAATTGAGCCGCCAGCGTCGTCTTGCCGACGCCCTCGGGGCCGTAGAGAACGACCTTCTGTGGGCGGAGCGCTGACCGCGGGTGATCTGGAATGTCATTAGAAGCTACCTCCGAACTGCATGGTGGCGGGAATCTTGACCTCTGGAATCTTTACATCGGGAATCTCGACCTTAATCTCAGGCATCTCGGCCTTCAGCTGCCCGGCGCCCTCGGCCACGCGCCCGTCCTCGATGATGACCGAGCAGGTGTCATCCGTTGCCACGCGGGTGCCGATGACCTGAAGCCCCTCGGATTCTGCCCAGGCGCCGAACTCGGCGAGCGTCTGGGGGTCCATCTGCTCCAGCTTGTCGACCAGGACGAAACCGCACTCGGGCTTGAGCGAGCGAACGACAGCTGTCGCCACGCGGAGCTGCTCCGCACCGCTCATGTCCGACCAGACCGCGCCGTTGTACACCAGTTTGCCGTCCTCGACCGTCAGGCCGTCGAGCGGCATCCTGGCGGTCTCGAGCAGCTTCTTGCGCTGGTCCTCGACCGCATTGACCTCGCTGTTGCAGCTCTGGTAATCGTCGTTCAGGGATTCGGCATCCTTCAGCGCCTGCTTGCGGCGCTCGTTCGCCTCGACCTTCTGGTTGAGCGCATCGATGTTGGCGATGCTCTGCTCGATCTCATCGGTCTTCTCGTCCTCGAGGTCGGCTGCATCCTTGAGCGCGGTCTGGTAGTCATCGGTGAGCTTCATCAGCTCTTCGGTCTTGCGCTTCAGCTCCTCGTTGAGCGACATGATCTGGCTGTTGAGGCTGTCGCACAGCATGTTCAGGTTGTCGCGCTGCTGCTTGATGATGCCGACCTTCTCGCGCTTTCGCTGGTTCTCCCCCTGTTCTTCGCGAGGATTGACTGCTGCTGCTCGATGAGCTCGGCAGGCGACACGCGGTGGTCGGGGGGCATCGGGGAAGAACGGCATCTCCTCGGCGATCTTGTCCTTTGCGCGCTTGCGCTGACCGATGTCGAGACGCTCAGCCTTCAGATCGCTCAGCTTCTTGTCCAACTCGTCCAGCTCGCCGCCGATACCGATGATTCGCAGGAGCTCCTGAGCCTTCTCGTTGTCGGTCATGACCATGAACTTCGGCAGGTCGATTGCAAGCTCCTCGATGAAGCTGTCGAGAAGCTTCTGGCCTGCCTTCTTGCCGGACGGGTCGGTCACGGTGAGCGATGCGTTCTTGCCCGAGCGCTCGACCACAAGGCCGTTGCTCAGCTCAACGTGCAGCTTCGCCGGTGTGGCGCTGCCCTCGCGGTTGGGCTTGGACGGCTGCTTGCGCTTTCCGCCGAGCGCCCACGAGATTGCATCGACCACACTGGTCTTGCCCTGGCCGTTGCGACCGCCGATGACGGTAAGCCCGTTCTCGGTCGGGCGCAGCGCCACGGCCCTGATTCGCTTGACGTTCTCGAGCTCAAGCGCCGAGATCTTCACGGGCTCCGGCTTCGCCTGAACTTGTTCCACAGTCTCTTCCATTGTTCTTTTCCTTCTCTCTTTGCAGACGCTTTCTCGCATCGCGCCTGCGCTTCTTTTCCCTTTGGTACTCGGCTTCCGCCTTTTTCTCGTCCATGCCCTCGCGGATGGCTTCCGCCTGTCTTCGTCTCCAGCAGGCGGGGCAAAGCCCCATTCGCCCGGCATGGGAATTGGGACGCACGTCCCACTTGCCGCACGAGATACAGCGGTGCATCCCCGATTCGGGATATTTGCTTAGGTTGATTCCGAGAACCCTTTTGGCGTGCTTCTTGATGGCTTCGGGAGACCTTGGCCAACCACGGCCTGTCATCATCTCCGACAGCAGCAGATAACCGTCCATCCTGTGCGTCCTGATGTATCTGTCCTCGTCAGACCGCCAGAAATATGAGTTGTCCCTTTTGCGAGGGACAACTACCCCCGATTCCACATTTTCTCCATTGTTCTCGGTCGGTTCCGTCATTGCAGCGCTCCGATTACGTAGAGACGCTTGATCTCACGCATCGCAGCATCCTTGCTCGCGGCCTTGCTGACGTTGACCGGTAGATGGCGCGAGCGGACGATTCCGGTCGCGCTGCCCCTCGTGGGGCCCTTCTCGACAAACTTGGTCGCGAACCAGCTGCCGTCTCGACCGCGCTCGGCGGTCCATCCAAAAAGCCGACCATCGGCACCTCCTAGTAGTGCATGCCGCTCGGAGCGGTGCCCTCGAGCCATCCCGCGAAGATCAGCCCCGCGATGAGGACGGTCGAGACGATGGCGTTGCGCAGCTTCGGGTTGAGCCGCATCCAGCGGTTGGACAGGAAATCGAAAACCCTAGCGGCCATCGGAGCGTCCCTCCAACCACTTGTCGACATCGACCACTCGTATGAGCGCATTCCTGCTGCCGATTGTCTTGAACGGCAATCGACCAGCCTTGTTCTCTGCATAAAGGGTGCTAGGCGAGACCCCCGTATACCTCGCGGTCTCGATGACCGAGTAGGCCATCTGCGGCTGGTAGCCAGCCTGGACGGCGAACTTCAGCGCTTCCGAGCCGCAGTACGGCTCGAGGTCTTCCAACTGACTGCGCAACTTCTCGGCTGCCCCGCATCCATCGCCTGCTGAAACTCACAGATCGGGTCGGACCAGTTCCTTTTGGTATGATTCATAGCATCCACCTCCTATGGTGGGTTTTGCCTGTGGCTCCCTTTTCACTCCCTCGCTTTCCACTTCAAAGGAGTGTCTTCGGAGCCACTCTTCTTTTCCCAGCGCCCTGTGGTGCACATCCTGGTGGTAACGGACGGGCAGAGAACTATCGAAAACGCCTACGACGAGTTGATAGCGGATGCGCACCGCACGGCGCTGAGACTTGTCTGTGCCAGGCATCGCACCTGACCGTCTGGCTTTTCAACGGAGCCAGCTGCCGAGCCATTGCAGCCGTCACAGGCTCCCCCTGCTCACGGCAAATGGCGGATGCGGTTATCAAAGGTCGCTCCATTCATCCGCTGCGCGCCCGTCTCATCAGGCGGAACAGCTTGGTATGGGTGTCACTGCGTTCCATGTCGCCTAGGGTTGCCAGCCGGCGACACAGGTACCGCCTTGCGATCGGCGTCAAGGAGAAGGCCAAAAAGCCCAGCGCCGATGGAGACGGGTACGTAGCGGATGAACAGAAGTGCGCTATCTACCAGCGCAAACATTCAGCGTGGGAACATCGGAATATAGTCCCCGGCATGATCAAGAGGAATTCGACATACCGTCCTCAAGCTCAGAAGCATCCTTCTATGGCTTTGACCAAAAGCACGAGGAATAGGACGGCTAAAAAGAACGATGACGTTGAGAAACAGGCAGTAGTTGAAGCCCTTTCTCAAAATCTGGAGACCTGCACCTCACAGCCTGTTCGCCTCATTCAACAGAGTCGTGATGAAAATCTCCGCAGCCCAGTAGGCCGTGTAGAAGAGCCCGAAGCCGATAATTGATGGCGCTCGAACCAATCGGCAATCACAGTCCCTTCGCCTCGTTAAGCTCATGGGCGGCATCCAGCCACTCGTTCAGGCGCATGTCGGCGTGCATCCAGTCGGCTTCCATGAAAGCCTCGTAAGCATCGCGCTCGCGCCTCTCAAGCTCCTCAATCGTCATTTCCTTCTCCTTCTCTTTGCCTTCTGTGGTTCGTTTGGTTTGGCTAGCAGAAATCAGACACTTCACATCGGACGATCGACGCAACAGCAACGACCTCACTCCAAAGCCACGGCGTTTCGCCAGTCAGCTTGTTGGTAAGCGAATCGGGTGTAATCCCAAGCTCAGCCGCCATCTTCTTCTTGGTATTGCCTGGGCGCTGAAGCCATCCACCTACCTTTTCGGTAATCTTGTCCATGCGCTCACCTCCTTCGTTGTTGCCAATTGACACCTCATAAGGTAGTTGTTAATTGGCAACTTTGCAATAAGATTTTTTGTCTATTGGCAATTTTTTCGGATTGAGTACAATTCAATCGACAGAAGGAGGGTCTCATGGCATTCACCGAAACCCTAAAAGCCGTAATGGATGCAAAAGAACCTAAGGTCCGTAGACATTACTTCAGACGAAATCACTGCGCCCTATTTGTCGCGTCTTTTTAAAGGGAAAGGTCAAGGAGCCGACATGGCAGAAAGCCTTGGTGATTATCAATTCGCTCGATATGACAGTTGATGAGTTCTGCGATCTCGAAGCAAAGCTAAATGCTAAGCATGATTCAACGCTTCAAGACAAGGAGGAATAAGCATGGATAACGACACGCTGCTATTTAGGGATAAAGGCGCCGGCGTCTTCAAAGAGATCTGCATCTACCCGAACCGAATTACCACGCTCAAGAAGAACACCTTCTTCGGCACGCATATGGAGGTGGTTTACCTGAATGACGTCACCGGCGTCTACAAAATTAAGGGCAAGCAGGTAATCCTGAACAACAGGCTGCGGACGGGTTATGGCTACAGGCTGAGCAGCCATTCCCAGGCAGAGGAATTCGTCAGGGTCCTGAACTCAGTCATGTAGCGACTAGCCACAAAGAAGCGCCCCACCAACCCGCCAAGACCAGTGGAGCGCTAAACAATCCCATCCGCATTGCTAGAGTCGGCTAAGCCCGACAGGAGGGACTTTTTTAATTATGACACGTTCGTCATGGGGGGACGAAGACCAAAATCACCAAGAACAAATGGCGCATCAGGTGGTGCGAGTGGGACGGGCTCAATCGCGTACGCAGATCTAAGACGCTCTCTATCCCTGCACCTCGCGTGAAGCCGACGATGAGCTGCGCCGCCTTTGGCAAATCCACCACCTGCCACCTAATGAGCGCGTTGTGCCATGTCCCACATTCGAGCAATGCTGGGACGAATGGTATTTTCCCGCAGCTGGAAAAGCTTGAGACCGGCGATATGTCGCGCAGCACATTCGTCAATTACCGTAGTGCATGGAGGTCAAAGGTCTCGCCGAAATGGGCAAACGTTGCCATGAATAAAGTGCGAGTTGAAGAGTACCAGCGTTGGTTGGACAAGTTCACTGCGACTCAGGCTCACGTCTCGCACATCATCGTTCTCAACCTCGTCAATTGCGCAAGGCTTCATGACGTGGACGGCATTTCTTTTATCGACGCAAAATACAAAATGCCGCGCGAAAAAGAAAAACACAGGCGACAGCGGGCTAGAAGTCTCACACGGTAGCCGAAATTGACAGCATCCTTGAATCGTTGCGAGATAGTCGCATCGAGGGCATGGCGATTCTAATGGCTAAAGGCTCATGCCGTGTCGGCGAAGCGGCGGCGGCGGCGGTAAAAAGACATTACGTTTGATGAATACAATGGTCGCACGTACGCCGTCTACGACCTTTATCACCAGTATTCTCAGAACAACAGCTTTGAGCCGCTTAAGACGGCAGAAAGCCGCCGTGCAATCATCATTCCGCCACCATGGAGCTTGCGGCTCGCCGAGATAGCAAAGCAACGCACTGAAGACCAAGAGCCATACATCTGCGACAAAGGCACGGGAATGCCGATGGATCGCAAGAGGATTACAGATGAGTGGCTCAGCTATTACAGGAATGGGACGATTGATTTGCGCTACCTGACCATGACCAAGTTGCGCAACTCATGGGCAACCGCGATGCTTTGGAAGTACGGCATTCCCGCCCAGATGGTGGACAAAATGATGGGGCATGCCGCAAAGAATATTCTCGGCAAACACTACGACCGCCCCGACAAAGAACTGTTCATCGAGACGGTCGATAGCGCGTATTTCGGAAATTAGTTAGGTACCCGTAAGGACAAGTTAGGACGCAAAACCTTTATGCAAGCGTTCTACCTGCGGGTTTGTTAAACTACCTTAGTCCTCGGCGTTGTAGCCAAAGCGGCGAATCTGGGCCTCGTCGTCACGCCAGCCGGCCTTGACCTTCACGTCCAGCTCACAAAAAGACCTGCGTGCCAAAAGATACGTTCAAGATCGCGACGGGCGTCGATACCGATATGCTTGATCATCTCGCCGCCCTTGCCGATGATGATGCCTTTTTGGCCCTCGCGCTCGACGTAAATGGTGGCGTGCACGCGCAGTACCTTCTTGGTCTGCTCGAGCGCATCGCAGATCACGCCAACGGGTGCGGGATCATCACGGGTGCGGCGCAAGACCTTCTCGCGCACAAACTCGGCAACGAGCGTCTCATCGGAAGCGTCGGTACCCATGTCCTCAGGGGAACCAACGCGGACCCTCGGGCAAAAAAAGTGCGCAACGGTCTCGATAAAGGCATCGACGTTGAAGTTCTTGACCGACGACGTCACGATCTCGTCGTCATATTCCATGAGCTCGTGCGCGGCCTTAAGCTGCTCCATGACCTGCGCGGGTTCGGCCTCATCGGCCTTGGTGAGCACCAGGACCTTTTTGGAACGAGCGTTCTTGACGCGTTCGGCAACCCAAGCGTCTCCCCTGCCGATCGGCTTGGTGGCATCAATCAAAAACGCGACGACATCGACATCGTTCAACTCGAACAGCGCGCTCTTGTTGAGCTCGGATCCCAGACCGTCCTTGGGCTTATGAATACCCGGGGTATCGACAAAGACCAACTGGTAGCCGGGACGGTTGACGACGGCGCGCATGCGGCGGCGGGTCGTCTGTGCCACCGGCGAGGTGATGGCGACCTTTTTGCCATAGCAGGCATTAAGCAATGTGGACTTGCCTGCGTTGGGGCGTCCGACCAGGGCCACGAAGCCGCTGCGGAAACCAGGCTCAACGTCGCCAAAGCCCGCGAGGTTGTCGTCCCTCGTCGCCAGGGCGTCGAGCTCCTCATCGCTCATGCCCTCAAACGGGTCGAACTCCTCGACATCCTCGAGCCCCTCGGTATCCACCGCATCCAAAGTCTCGTCGTCCAGGATCTCATCGGTAGGCTGCATATTGTCGGACATGGGAATCCCTTTCTAAATAAAGCCGAGCGCGTGGGCAAATACCAGCACGCCCACAATCGCGGCGGTGATGGAAAGAATGTATACAGAGGCGGCGGCGATGTCCTTCGCACGCTTGGCCAGCGGATGGAGCTCCTGGGTCGCTAGGTCGACGATAGCCTCCATAGCGGTGTTGCACAGCTCGCCGTGAATCACCAGGCCACAACAGATGATAATCGTGGCCCACTCGGCAATGTCGAGGCCCACGATACAGCCGGCAATGACGGTGCACACGCCCGCCACGAGCATGACCTTGATGTTGCGCTCGGTCTTGACGGCGGTAACGAAGCCCTCCATGGCGTAGGAAAACGACTTTAAGAAGGACGGATGGTCCTTGTTCGATCCGGGAATCATAGACGGCTCCTAGTCGTGGGCGTGGTTGGTGATGGGACCGACGTGGACTAGCTTGGGGTCCTCGCCGCGCTCGAGCGCCAGATCGCGCAGGATGGCGTCCTCGCGGGCCTCCATGACCTCGGCCTCGTCGTCCTCGATATGGTCATAGCCCAGCAGGTGCAGCATGCCGTGTACGAGCATCAGACGACACTCGTCAGCGGGGCTATTGCCAAAACCGGGGGCCTGACGGGCAATAACCTGCGGGGCCAAGATGATATCGCCGAGCTCGAGCGTCTCATCGGCGGGAATATCCTCGTCAAAAGCCGAGTCGCATTCAAACGAGAGCACATCGGTGGTGCGGTCGATACCGCGCCACTCGTGGTTGAGCTCATGCATCTCGTCCTCGTCGACATACGAAAGGGAAATCTCGACTTCACGCTCAACGCCCTCGGCGGCAAGCACAACCTCGCAGATGTGCTCCACCTCCTGCGCCGAGCAGCGTATCGAGCTCGGCATCGTTGCTGTTCAATACACTCAACGGGACTCCTTTCGGTCACGTACGCGCTTCTCGCGCACATCATCATAAGTATCGTATGCCTCGACGATACGTCCCACCAAGGCATGGCGCACCACGTCGGCACGCTCGAGGTGCGAAAATGCGACATCATCGACACGGCCCAAAATCTTCTCGACATCCGCCAAGCCACCACGACGACCCACCAGGTCACGCTGGCTCAGGTCGCCGGTAATCACGAACTTGGGTTGAAGCCCAGACGCGTCAGGAACATCTTCATCTGCTCGGGCGTGGTATTTTGCGCCTCGTCGAGCACCACGAAGGCATCACTAGCAATACGTAACTGAACGTAGCACAACAGAT
>VOFJ01002655.1_pt1 | contig 42401 bp, 51 predicted proteins | sample 5384081 | NCBI WGS metagenome assembly VOFJ01 (sample SAMN12384729, study PRJNA508395) | human gut metagenome | isolation source: healthy gut I | host: Homo sapiens
GAGCCTGTTTGTACCTCCTGTCCTCTATCATCCGCACGGCAGCCATATAGGTGCTGTCGATGACCGGCATCACAACCGTGTCCTGAATCATGTCCCGCCGGTGGAGATGGAACAGGAATTCCACTCCGCGCAGGAGAGGATAATGCTTTTCCCGGATTCTCCTGTAATCCTCCGGATATTTTCTCAGGGCGTGCTCACGGATGTCCGGATTCCTTGTTTCCTCCATGATCCGGAGCAGTTCCGGCCGGTGTCTCAGGGTGTCGTCTTTTGCGACAAGTCCGCGCAGCCTTTCCCAGTCTTCCCCCGCCATGCAGGGCGGAAGATGGTGTCAACGCCTTCCGCATCCTCCGGACGTCTTGCAAGGGACTTTTTCAGTTCCGTCGCACGTCCCCTGGACAGGAACAGATTCATCCCCGCATCACCCTCCGGAGATGAGGTCGCGGTCATCAGCACGCTGTCTATGAGGAACTCTCCTGTATAGTTTATGCTCCGTATCGCCTTGAACACCTTGTCGATTTCCGACCTGTTGTTTCCGGTTTCCTCCCGGAACTCGGTACTGCCTGTCTTATAGGCCACGTATGCGCGCAGGCTTACCTCGTCCTTGCGGGTGACAATTTTCTTTTTATAGCGGGGAGTCCGGTCAAGGAACTGCACCATGCTCGATATGAAATAGGTGATCGTGTCCGACGGCGGAAGCGGGGTACGTGTCTCGTCCTTGGAAAGGATCAGTCCGTCAAGCGTCAGATCTATCCTTTTCGTGTTTTCCGTGGCCGGGAGCTCCTGCTTGTAGTAATAGACGAACTTGTTCCCTTCCCGGATGACCGTATCCAGACGGGCCGGCTCATACGGAAAACGCACATATTTGTCATACATGGCACCGGCCTGTTCCTTTCTCTTCTGGTTCTCCGCCATCTTGCCGTAATCGGTGAAACGCCTCGTGATGGCGGCGGAATCTTCAGGGGAGATGCTCCGGGTACGGATCTTATATCCGCCTTCGGCAAACATCCTCCATCTGGAAGGGATATATTTCCCTTCAAGCTCCCTGGTCATCCAGTAGGCGGGAAGATGCTCCAGGATTGAATTGTAGCCGGCAATGGCTCTCCGGTTCTGCTCGACACGCCAGTTGAACAGTGCGAACCGGGCGTTGGTCTTGTCCGACCAGTCAATCCATCGTTCTTTCTGCAGCACCTCGTGCTTCCAGGCCTGGAAGTATTCCTCTTCCAGTTCGGCCAGTGCCTTCCTGTAGCCTTTCCCGTCGAACAGTTTCTGCAGGTACAGGCTGTCGGGTATGATGGAGTTGATGAACGCCTGGTAGCGCATGTAGCCTCTTTTCTGCATCTTGGCAAAGTCCGCCCCTGAAAGGAAGATCCTGTCCAGATATAACGTATCCGACGGCTTGTAGGCCACCGGGGCCAGCTGGAGTTGCCACTTGTTGCTGACCAATTCTCCCGGAACCGTCACGACAAAATCCAGGTTTATCTTCCCGTTGCGTTCAGCCACCTGCTTGCTTCTGGCCATAACGGTAATTTCGGACAGTTCCACGGAAGTGATCTCCTCACCGGTCACGCTGTCTTTCTCGGCCCGCGTGACGATATGCCGCTCACCCTTGTCGTCCGTCCATGCTATCTGTTCCGGCACCTTGCAGGCCGTATCCGTTGTCGCCTCCCTCACCCCGGGCTGCGAGATGCGCACGCGTGCCAGACGGTGCTCCGATCCGCAGGAAAGGAGCAGGCCCGAGAGCAGTGCAAACGGTATGATACGTCTTGTAGTCCTCATCCTTCCCGCTTAAAAAAGATACACGACATTGAGAGCTGCACGGGTCGGAAGAAAATGCCAGCCGTACTCCTGTCCGACAAGGTCCCCGCAGCGTTTGCACAGGTATTTGTCATAAGCCAGCCATACAGCACCCGCGCCGACCTCCCATTCGAGGTTCCAGCGCCGGCCTATCTGGTAGGCCTTCCCGACACTTAAACCTACTCCGTAGCCTTCCCCCTCGTAGCGGTACTTGCTGCCGAACAGGTTCCCCACGCTGTACATGCCGGCCGTACCGTACATGCCGATGAATCCGCCCATGTAGCTTTCCAGCAGCCAGTAGCGCGCTCCGGGGGCCGCATAGAAATTGCGGAACTGCCGGTTGCTGCCGAACTTGAACGGGTTGTACTGCACGGGCAGGTGCAGTGACCATTTACGGTTCAGCGTCATGGAAGCCTCCAGATTCAGGTTGGTCGTTGCCAGACCGATCACATTGGTACGCAATGAGTAGGACTGTGCCGATACCGACAGGAAGAATGCCAGCAGTCCCGCACACAGAAACAGCTTTTTTCCCGTATTCATTCTCATGCCTCCTTTGCTTTGATGACGGTCACCTCCCAGGCCGTCAGGGTATTGAACCACCGGTTCTCCCACTGGCGGGCGGAACAGTCAAATTTCACATGCACAGTCTGGCCGGCTTCAACCGCATACCGGTCGATGTTGGCGTTCATCAGCTGCAGGCACAGGCTCTGCGGTCTGCTTTCCTCTGTCTCGAGGACAAACTCCCGGCTCTTCCACTCGTTGCCGGAAGTTTTGCCGACCCCATCCTTTATGGGAAGTACGGCGATAACTTTTCCTTGTATTTCCATATTTAATCGGTTTTATTTAACAGAATGTCACAATAGGCATCTGCATCTGTTTTTTTGAGATTGTATTTTATTGATTTTGAATCCGGCTTCTAAAAAATCAGAAGGTTCGATGCCTGATAAGAAAAAAGTCCTTATCTCAATATATTCTCCAGGCATTGTTAAACCCGAAGTCTCCTTTTGTTGCCAATATCTAACCCATGTATGAGCGTTCTTATTGAGAAGGTTGAATATAATTTGTTCTATACTCATTCTTTTTTTCGTTATACGTTAATTTCTAATTTCCCCCTATATTTGTTATATGGGCTTTCTACATAAAATTCCCACTCACCAGTAAATCGTAGCCGAAAGACTTGTTTTGCAAGCTCAATGACATCTTCTATTGTTTCAAAACAGTTAGTCAAATCACCTTCATCGTAGTAATCTCCCCATCGTTCCGGGTCTTTGTCTATTTCTTCCTTAGTAAGCGGACGTTTAAGCACAAGCTCATAGGTATAATGTGCCAATGGGATATTGTTGTCAAATATCATTTTACTATGTCCCGGTTCTCCGTCACATTCCATATTGACACCTTGAATCTTTATCTTTCCGTAATGATGTACAGCGTTGAAAGAAATGCCTCTGAACGTCGTAATTTCAAGCGTAGCGCGCCTTTTGGGATTACCTTTGGTGTACCCCCAAGACCTTACGGCATGAAGTTTATCATTAGAAAGTATAATATCAAGACCGCATTTATCTGTAAACACATCGGGATAAACATATTGTTCCCCTTGGCTTTGTTTTACTATCTGCTCTAATGTCATATTTCCTCCTTTCTATTCTCGTTTTGAGTATTAATTTTTTTCAATGAAAGTATTGGTTGTATTCAACACACTCCGGCTGAATCTTGACTTTTGCCATCTCTTATGAAGATTCCTTCTTCTTTTCAGCCTTTCATAATCGATTTTATTCATAAGAATAACACTCGCATTGCCATCTATATACAGTTTGCATTGCATGAATTGAGTTCCTTTTACTTCCTCAATTACGTCTATTTGCATTGTTCTTTTTTTACTCATATCTAATTCGTTATTAGTTAATCCTCAATGGCATACAATGCCTGCATACACTCAAAGGGGAAAGATGAATTTAAAGCGTCATATATTTCTTCCGGTATATCATCTTCGCTTTCAAAATTACCTTCAACACTTTCAGATCCAAATGCTGTTGCAACATGCTTCTCTTTATACTCCTTACCATTAATGGTTACGGTTGTTTCCCATCCGTCAGAGGTTACTTCGATTACTATCTTATTCATTACTAAATTGTTTATAGTCATATCCAGCTATTTCCGTTGAAAATCAAAAATGGCTTTCTGTAACTCTTCACTATCTTTGGGTATATGTGTTTCATCAATATGACAATAGCAATATTTGCTGCCGTAACTGCACACGTTGAATGTATTGTTCAGAGTTTCGCCATATTCCCACCGTGCATTCGGATTCGGTATCCTACCTTCCTGGAGCCACTGCCATTCTGTTTTCATGTTCTCTCGATAAGCCATGTTTTTTTTCGCTTTTCGTCCCTTTTATCTGATGCTTTTTTGTGTTCTTTTTGTTTAGCTCTAAGCATGTCCTTTGCAGTTTCAGAGTCTTTGTGAACTTCGTTGTCTTTGTAGTATGTTGCTTTCTGCCCGTGAAAACAATTAGTCCAACGTTCTTCGCCTACCGCATCAGCGTTAGGTACATGACCCTCTTTTACCCATTGTAATGCCGTTAATGCTTCCATAGGTCTTATTGTATTAAATCCAATTTAATAGCTTCAACTTTCTTAATACATCTACCATCAGGGGGAGTTATTGTGAATCCTCCATATCCTTTGACTGATTCCTGCCGGTATGCCTCCGCAGAAGATGGAGGCAGCGCTTGACAAGACGCAGCCGCCGGGTTTCCACGCAGGGAAGCACCTCCAGGGTCACCACCACCGGCACGTCCTGCCAGGTGATTCGCGGAAACATCTCCCCGAACTGTCCTTTGGGAATGTAAAGGGCTTCCTCGCCGGTCCACATCCCCGTGTCCCTTTCGGGAGGACAGGCGAAAAGATGTCCCGTACCATTATAGTCCACGGCAAACCAGTATGTGTTCCTCATCCTTTCACTCCATCCTTGTCTTTCCCGGGAAAGGAGACTGTGCCTTTTCCCAGCAGGTTCCTCACTTTTGCAATGGAGATGATGCATACAAGATTGTCCGGCTTTCCTTCCACATGGATGTACCATCGGGTTCCGGAATCGTTTCCCGCATCAAAATGCAGGGGTTGGGTACGCGGATACCTGGCATCCAGTTCTTCTATCCGGCAATGAATCTCCTCTTTCAGATCATCCAGTGCGTTCCGATCCTTGAGCAGGCAGTCCTTGAACTTCAGGATATGGCTCTGGAGCTCGCTGCCTTTCCTATTGACCGACGCATAAGTCTGTATATAATGTATAAAGTACATACTATTATGATTTTAACGGTTTATTCTATTTCCTCGCCCCATAAATCCAGATCACTGGGGGCGGTCCTGATCTGATACGCAAGCCACAGCATGCCCAGTGCATACAGGGCCGCAAATGATATCCACAATGCTGTCATATACCACCTCCTTTTATCTGCCGGTTCAGACTGATGTTCCTGCCATCACCCATGCTTGAGTAATACGCGGAGCGGTCGGTTCCGGTCTTTCTCGGATGTGCCTTTGAAGTGCCGGTTCCTATTTTTTCCAGGTACTTGTCAATAAGCGCGTCATGGCAGCATGTTAGGGCGGTTTCCCGTGCCTCACCTTCGGAAGTGGTGGACTCCTTCAGACGCATCAGCTTGCGGATACGTTCCATGATTTTATCCGGTATGTCATTGTTCAGTTTCATGCTTGATCGTTTAATCCTCATCAAAATCATCCTTCTGTAAATCGTAGCCGGTCAGTACGGCTTCTTTCAACAACGTTTTCAGGTCTTCTGACGGGCCGGATGACAGCAGTCTTCCGGCAATCTCTTCCGCACGTTCCTCAAGACTTTTCTTTTCCTCCGTGCTGAAAGTGACCGTACCGAACCGGGTGGTGTATTTCTTGCCTTCTATTGTTATATCCTGGGAGAAGTTCACGCGGGTGGCATTGCACCTGACAGATTCCCTGGCCAGACGCTTTCCGAACCATCCGGCAAAGGCCATGAGGTCCGTATGGGAACCGGCGGCCCTGTCCATGCAACGCTCAAGGTTCTGGCTCATGCCCTCCTCGAACATGACCCTCGCAAACGTTCTCCCGGCATTACAGCCGTTCCGGACTGCCGCATCCCGGTATATTTCCTCAAATGTTTTCATCATTCTGTTTTTTTGCTCTTCATATTTCATGTCCCGCTGCCGGACATCCGGCTTTCTGCAGGAATTCGTTAAAATCATTGCACCTGGGGTACAGGCGTTCCGACTCGTTCACCAGTATCACGTCTTCAGGAAGGAAGCTCCGTATCTTTCCCAGTGCCCCGCGTCCCCGGGGCGTCGTTGTCGAGAAAGGCGTGTACCTTCTCATACTTTGAAAGGAAATCCTTTGAACGGTCCACAATGGCCGTGGAGTTCAATACGCACACGTCCAGCTTTCCAAGTGCGGGCATCTCCGGATGCTCCCTTGCGTACTGCTTGAAACTGAGCAGGTCAAAAAAGCCCTCGAAAACGGCGCAGGACCTGTTGCCTTCACTGATGCAGGTAATATCCTTGGCGTAGGCGCACCCCTTGAACATGCTGTTCCGCAACTCGAAACCCCGGTGGTCGTTGGCGAATCCGAGCGCGTATTTCTCACGCGGATTCCTCTCGAAACAGTAGTGGACCTCTACACAGTATTTACGGACAATCTCCCCGTCAATGCCACGTGAGGCGGCGTAGTCAAGCAGATGCCTGTTCTGAACGGGAATGACCTTCAGGACGGTCATCGGGGCGGCTGCCGGAAGCCTTCCTGACACCGTTTCCGGTTTCCGTATCGAAGGCATGGAAAGCTGCGGGGAGGTCCTCATCCTTCCGAGTTCCTTCATGGCCTGCGGAAAGGAGCAGTTTTCCACACGCATGACCAGATCCACCGCCCTGCCATACGTACCGTCCCCAAAATCATACCAGCGGTTCTCCTCCCTGAAAACCTTGAAGCTCGGGGAAGTATCGGAACGGAAGGGGGAACGGTACATGTCATAGCCGCCGTACCGTCTGGACGGCTCGTAACCGTAATGGGAGAGGATGTCTCCCAACGGGATTGAATTGGCTTCCTGTGATGTCATGGTTATGTCGCTTTAATGGTATTTTTCCGTTTGATTCCTGCCGGTCCTCACGGATGGGCAGGATGAGTTCTTTAAATTTATAAATTTATTCCGCCGCCATCCTCGCGGACAGCTTTTCAGGGTAATTCCATCATATTGTCAACACGGCAGTTTCCGGCTTCTATGCGGAAACTGCCTGCCTCATACGGCTCAGGATAAACCTGGTGGGGCTCTTGATCCTCTTGTTGCCCCAGGTCTCCTTCAGGGCGGTGTCCAGCACCATGGGCGCTACGGAGGCGAGCTGCAGGATTTCCTGCTGGTCCCTCACCGCGACACCCAGAAGCTCGAGCGTCTTGCGGCGGTTGCGCATGGTTTCCTCCTGCCTCCTCTGCCGGTCGGCCTCTCCGTACTCGGCGTTGTATTTGGCGATATAGTTTTCAACGAGAGGATATAGGTAGTTCCCCTTGGTCAGGTGGAAATCACTCTGCAGGATATCCTCGATCGCCTTTCCGACCGGGAATTCGGGATAACAGGCCGAAAGCCGGTATATCCAGCCGGTATAATACTCGTCCACTCCCAGATACTTGAGCTTTCCCGAAAGAGAATCCCTGTCCTCATCATCCTTCTCCCCTTCACCGGAGGCTTGTGCCGGAGGGGTTGGGGAGGATATTTTATTTTCTTTTATTTTATACGGTTTATTTTCGCGAGTTTTGTCCGGTTCTTCGCGAAGTTCCTTTTCAGCGGCGAACAATGTGCGTATGCGTGTCACAGCCTGCCGGATTTCCTTCCCATCCTCCGGAAGGGAGGCCGGAGATCCGCATTCATGTGCCGGGGTGTCCTGCTGTTCACAAGTGGCATGCGGTATGGTGGCGGACTCCGGTGACGGTTCCGTTTCCAGCAGAAGGATGCTTTCCGGAATGCCGGGCTTGCGGTGGATGGCCTTGCAGATGCCTACATACAGTTCCTGTATCTCCTCACTGGTCAGAATCTGTTTGTCCTGCCACAGTTCTTTGTTGAAAAGGCCCAGTTCGGCGCAGTAGTCGATGATGTCCGAAACCTTTTTCTCATCCATACGGGAATAGTCCGAGATGTCGAACAGACCGTCGGCATCCATAACCATGTAGCATCCCTCGACACGGTAGATCTCGTTTACAATGAAATGGAACACACCCCAGCCTTCCATTCCAAATTTATTCTTTAGTCTTTTTACCTTCGGATCATAGAAATGATCGGTCTCGAACCTAAAATAGGTGAAAACCTTTTTAGTTGTTTTTGGCATAAGCTTTATATTTAAAGTGGATAATACATCAGCTGGCCGAAAGCTCGAACTCCTTGGGGATGTCGGGATACCGGGAGAGCATGCCGCAGGACCTGATATGGTCCATATAGTTCCGCTGTATGTCGGCGGAAGTCAGGACGCGGTGTTTTTCGTATAGCTCACCGTTGAAAAGTCCGACTTGTATGCAGCCGTTGACAATTCTTGTGACATCTTCCAAAGAGGCATTCCAGTAAGAGGCCACCGCCTGCGCCGTTTCCTCGCACCACAGCAGGAGGTAGCTCCCGTTGTGGAGTGTCTCGTTCACGAGATACCGGTAGATGCTGTAACCGGAAAAACCGTATTGGCGGGTGAGTCTTCTGACTTTCATGTCAGAAAATTGGGAAGTGCTGAGCTCATAGCAAAGATGTGTCCCGCATTCCAGTCGCCGTACAGCCCGTGACAGGCGGCTTGTTCCGTTTGTAAAGCTTTGGGTATTCATATATAATTAATGTATAATGTTTGCTGTTAAGGGTTATGTATATGACGGACTGGACTCCCACTCCTTGGGGGAGTGGTGCCGATAATTATCTGACCGGAGGAATGTGGTGCTTCTTCCGGATGAACTGGACATAATTGTGGACGGTCTTCTCACAGACGTGCGGAAAGTCCGGATAATGTTCCCGCAAGTAGTCGCCAATGCGGCTGCTGGAAATGGAGGGGAAACTGATAAGGAGGGATGCGACGGCCTGCTCGTAGGCATGGAGCTTGTAATGCCGTTCTTTTTGCTGAAGGACTTCCTCGGAGCTTAGGGATTGGAGATGTCGTACCGTATTACGGGACACACCAAGACGACGGGCTGTCCGCGCAATGTTGATTTCCCATGAACGAAGATCAAGGAATATGTATTTTTCTGATAAATTTACCGCATCCATAATCTTTTAGACCGTAACTGGGACATTCCAGATTACGAATCTTTGATGCAGCTAAATTACCGCCCTCACGATTTGTTAACGTGTAATGAATGACACAATGAAAAAACTCTTCTTTTTAATAGCGGCAAGCTTCTTTTTAACTTCAGTAGATGCGCAGATAACCGAGCGTGAACGTCCTGCCGAATGGCAGCATTTAGTAAAAGGCGCACGTTTTATGGACCGTTTCCTTCCTATGCCGGACGGCATTCAGATTAAGGGGATTTGGGGTACAGACAGTGTACTGAATCGTTATGTGGATAATGGAATAGAACTTCCCGGAGTTTCTTTTTGGGGAGGAAATATATTGCAGGATACGGATGGTAAATACCATTTGTTTGTGTGTGGCTGGCCCGAGGATTCTCCGAAAGGGCACATGTTTTGGTCGAATTCTACTGTTTTTCATGCAGTAAGTGATCGGTTGGAAGGACCTTTTAAAATTCAAAATTCTGTGGGAAAAGGACATAATCCGGAAGCGTTCCGGTTAAAGGATGGCCGTGTCGTGGTCTATGTGATTGACGGTTACTATATAGCAGATGGGGTGGACAGCAAGGTGTGGACGTATGGTAAATTCAGTTTTGATTCTCGTGACCGAAAAATCATAGAGGGGCTTTCCAATTTGACTTTTGCCCGCCGTCAGGATGATTCTTACTTGATGGTATGTCGGGGTGGAGGTGTCTGGATTAGCAAAGACGGACTTTCACCTTATATGCAGTTGACTGACAAACGAGTTTATCCGGATGTGGAAGGCAGATTCGAAGATCCCGTGGTATGGCGGGATGAGTTGCAATACCACTTGATCGTGAATGACTGGTTGGGCAGAATTGCTTTCTATCAGCGTTCCAAGGACGGAGTACATTGGGTGACGGAACAGGGAGAAGCATACATGCCGGGCGTATCATTCCATAAAGACGGAACGGTGGAGCGTTGGTTTAAATATGAGCGTCCTAAGGTTTTCCAGGACGAGAAGGGGCGTGCCGTCCAAATGAATTTTGCCGTGATTGATACCATTAAATGGAACGATCTGCCTAACGATAAACATAGTTCTAAAAATATAAGTATTCCTCTGAATAAAGGAATGCTATTGTCTGTTTTGAATGAAGAAGAGATCACTCCGTCTACCCGTACCATTGAAGTGAAGATTGCCGCCGAAGAGGGGTTCCATCCGCAAACGGATGTGGATGTAAAGTCGTTGCGGTTCGGTTCATTTACAGAAGTGAACTTCGGGCGTGGTTGCAAGCCTGTGAAGACCAAGGTTTCGGGCAAAGATTTGATTGTGGTCTTTAAAGCGAAGGGCAGTGGCATCACTTCGGATGAATTTGCTCCTAAAATGATAGGTAAAGATAAAAAAGGGAATATGTTGTATGGTTATGCCCGTTTGCCATACGTGAATTATCGGCCGGCTCTGCTCTCCGCCCGTCGCCCTCTGTTTGATAAAGACAAAGGTGGGTTGAAGGTAGAGATACAGAACTTTGGTTTGTCTGCATCGGAACCGACGGAAGTTGAGGTGATATGCAACGGTTCCAGCCAAAGAAGGATTGCTTTGAAAACATTGCAACCTTATGAGATTGAGTGTCTGATGTTTGATTCGGATATGTTACTATCAGATGATAACGCATCGTATGAAGTGGTATTCTTTCAGGAAGGAAAAGAGGTGGAACGGAATAAATTCTAGAAGATAAGATCATTGTTGATGAGAAAATGGTTAATAGGCTTTTATTTTTGAGTGGAAAATGCTTATCAAACGTATTTAAAAAAGAAAAGCATAAAAATGAAAAAGTTATTAGCCTTTTTGTCTTATGGTGTGTTGTGCGGTTGCACAGGCTCAGTTGGTGACTTATCCCGAAGGATTGAAAAAACAGGTATGCCTCATAATGATGATTATACAGTCCGTGTCCGTGTTCCGGGGGGTGAATGGAAAGACCTGTTTGAATATAATGTGCAGGTAGATATGGATAGGGTACAGGATGCTTCGATGGTACAGTTTGATATGGGCAGTCCTGTAGAAGTGATGGTGAAAAAAAATAATGGGATGATTCATGAGGTAGATATTCGTCCGCAGGTAAATGATATACGCTATGTACAATATAAGAATGTGATTACATTTATGCTTGATAAACCCCGATATCTTTCTGTGGAGTTTAATGGGGATAGGTTGCATAACCTTCATGTGTTTGCCAATCCGATGGAAACGGAGACTTACTCGAAAGAAGAGAAAGGAGTGATGTATTTTGGGCCGGGAGTGCATCGACCTAAAGATTTGCCAAACAATCAGATAAGGATACCAAGTAATACGACGGTTTATTTGGCTCCGGGAGCAGTTGTGAAAGCAAAACTATGGGTGGATAAAGCCGAAAAAATGTACGTATTGTGGGTAGAGGTATCTTGGACCATCCTGTTCGTGGTATTGAAATCACTGATTCTAAAAATATAGTGATAGATGGCATAACAGTGGTCAATCCTGATCATTACACGGTATTCGGAGGAGGTGCTGTAGGGGTGACAATCAGAAATTTGAAATCATTCAGTTGCAAAGGTTGGAGCGATGGCATCGACATGATGTGCTGTCACGATGTATTGATAGACAATGTGTTTATGCGTAATAGTGATGACTGCATTGCTTTATATAATCATCGTTGGAACTGGTGGGGCGGTTCGGACAATATCACTGTACAGAATACCATTCTTTGGGCGGATATTGCTCATCCTATCAATGTAGGTGGTCATGGTGATCCGGAATCCTTGACAGGTGAGACCATTGAAAATTTGATTTTTCGGAATATTGATATTTTGGAACATGATGAAGATGATGTGCCTTATCAGGGATGTATGGCTATAGATGCCGGTGATAGAAACAGGGTGAAGAATATTTTATTTGAGGATATTCGGGTGGAAAGTATTCAAGAAGGAAAATTGTTCCATATCAACATTCGTTTCAATCCTAAATATGACAAACAGCCCGGACAGAGCATTGATGGAGTAACTTTCCGTAATATTATTTATAACGGAGTAGGCGAGAATCCTTCGTTGATAAAAGGGCTGGATAAAGAAAGGATGGTGCGGAATATTACGTTTGAAAATGTGGTGGTTAATGGAGAGAAAATAAAGGATTTAAAGGGGTTTATCACGAATGAATATATCGAAGGAATAAAGATAAAGTAGAAAAAAACTGTTTTATAGTTGGATCTATTTATGAAAAGAGAGAAAAGCATTGAGTGTTTTTCTCTCTTTTATCGTATTATGTAGCAAGTTTGAATGTCAATTGAGGAACTAATTAGAAAAAGACAATGAAGAAGAAAATTTTAGTTGTTGCCGGGTTATTGGCTATGTCGGGTGCTTTGACGGCCCAGTCTGTTTATCCCGGCCAACATGCCGGAAAGTTGAAGAGAGAAACCGTGGCTCCGATGAAAGTCAAGAGTTTTGATTTGAAAGATGTTCGTTTGCTTCCAAGCCGTTTTCGTGAAAATATGATGCGTGACTCTGTATGGATGGCTTCTATAGAGGTGGACAGGCTGTTACATAGTTTCCGTACCAATGCTGGCGTGTTTGCAGGTCGTGAAGGTGGTTATATGACAGTAAAGAAGTTAGGCGGATGGGAATCCTTGGACTGTGAATTGCGTGGACACACCACAGGGCACTTGCTTTCTGCCTACGGCTTGATGTATGCGGCAACCGGCAGTGAACAGTTCAAACAAAAAGGGGATAGTCTGGTGAATGGCCTGGCGGAGGTACAAACCGCATTGGGTAACGGCTATCTGAGTGCTTATCCTGAAGAATTGATCAATCGTAACATCCGTGGCACCAGTGTATGGGCACCGTGGTACACGCTTCATAAACTTTTCTCTGGATTGATAGACCAGTATCTTTACAGTGACAATCAGAAAGCTTTGGAGGTTGTTGTTCGTATGGCCGACTGGGCATATCATAAACTCAAACCTTTGGATGAGACTACACGTCAAAAAATGATACGGAATGAATTTGGTGGAGTGAATGAGTCCTTTTATAATTTGTATGCGATAACCGGGGACGAACGTCATCGGTGGCTGGCTCAATTCTTTTACCATAATGAAGTGATTGATCCGTTAAAGGAACTACGTGATGATTTGGGTACTAAACATACCAATACATTCATTCCGAAAGTGATAGCCGAAGCTCGCAATTATGAATTGACAGAGGATGAGAACAGCAGAAAGTTATCCGATTTCTTTTGGCATACTATGATAGACCATCATACATTTGCCCCTGGATGCAGTAGTGACAAGGAACATTATTTTGATCCGGCCCGGTTCTCCAAGCATGTGTCAGGTTATACTGGGGAAACGTGTTGTACCTATAATATGTTGAAACTGTCCCGTCATTTGTTCTGCTGGACAGCCGATGCTGCCATTGCGGATTATTATGAACGGGCCCTTTACAACCATATTTTGGGACAGCAAGATCCTCAGACCGGTATGGTAACATATTTCCTGCCCTTGCTTTCAGGCTCGCATAAGGTGTATAGTACGAAAGAAAACTCTTTTTGGTGTTGTGTGGGCAGCGGCTTTGAGAACCATGCTAAATATGGAGAAGCCATCTATTATCACAATGATAAAGGCATTTATGTGAATCTTTTTATTCCTTCGGTAGTTAATTGGCGCGAGAAAGGATTGACTCTCCGCCAGGAAACGGATTTTCCGGCAGAGGAAACCACAGTTCTGACCATAGGCACTCAAAATCCTGTAGAGACTACGGTTTATCTTCGTTATCCTTCATGGAGCAAGGGAGTGAAAGTGTTTGTGAATGGCAAAAAGATAGCGGTGAAACAGAAGCCAGGTTCATATATTGCCATTACTCGTCTATGGAAAGACGGTGACCGTATTACGGCTGATTATCCTATGTGTCTCCGTGTGGAAACGACTCCGGATAATCCTCAAAAGGGAGCGTTGGTTTATGGTCCGGTAGTGTTGGCCGGTAAGCGGGGAACAGAAGGAATGCAGGCACCTGCGCCCGATTCCAATCCTGCTTTGTACAATGATTATTATACGTATGATTATCATATCCCTGTAGGACTTCGCACCACGTTAAAACTTGATGTCAAGCATCCTGAACGCAGTGTACAGCGTGTCGGTACGGAATTAAAGTTTACGACTTCTCAAGGAGATGTGATAGAACCGTTGTACAATATTCATCGGCAGCGTTATGTGGTATATTGGGATTTGGAGAAAGAATAAATTTCATTATTAGATGAGTAAATGAATCCTTTGATTCGTATTTATATATGGTTTGACTAATCAAATGATATAGGAATATGAATAGAGGATTCGTTTTTATTTTGATATTGGCTGTTGGCTTGGTTGTGACTTCTTGTTTACGGCAAGGTAAACAGAATGTAACTTATGATTTTACCCCTTTGGATTCCATAATCAGTACCTGGATGGATAAGGGATACTATCCGGGGGAGCAATATGTGTGATAAAGAATGATTCAGTGTTGTTTGAAAAGACGTATGGCTCTTTCACCGGAGATACAAAAAGTGTATGTCGCTTCTGCCGGCAAGTGGGTGGCTGCTGCCGTAATTGGTGCGGTAGTGGACCGGACGGATTTGAGTTGGGATGATCCTGTAGAGAAGTGGTTACCGCAGTTCAGGGGCGATGCGAAAGGCGATATCCTTTTGCGTCAATTACTCTCTCATACTTCCGGTGTACGTCCTTACCTGCCTGCTCCCCGGGTGGACAATTACAATCATTTGGATTCGGCTGTCACAGAGATATTGCCTTTGGATACTGTTTTTGCACCGGGAATTCGATTTGAATATGGAGGATTGGCCATGCAAATAGCCGGACGTATGGCCGAAGTAGCTATGGGGGAAGAGTTTGAATTTTTATTTCAGAAATTAATTGCCGTTCCTTTGGAAATGACTGGCTCTCATTTTACTCCGGTTAATACTGACGGGGGACATGCTCCTATGTTGGGAGGTGGATTGTGTACCACGCTGAATGATTATATCCGTTTCTTGAAAATGATTTATCATAACGGACGTTTCGGGAACAAAGAGATATTGAAACCGGAAACAGTTCAAACTATGCAGGCAGATCAGGTACGGAATGCTGTTGTTGCTCCTGGTGAGTATGTTGAGAAAGCGTTAGGACAGCACCACACTGGTATCTATGGATTAGGTGAATGGCGTGAACTGGTTGATGAGACTACAGGAGAAGCTTATCAGATTAGTTCTCCCGGATGGGCTGGTGCTTACCCGTGGATAAATAAACGTGATAGCGTGTATGGTTTCTTTATAGCTCACGTACAGGGAGGAGCTAATAAAAAAGACGGCTTCTCTTCTTTTTATGGCAGTCCTGTCCTGTCTGAAACGGTAACCAAGATAGTAAATCAATAAATGAGTATGAAAAATATTTTAGTAACCTTTATTTTATGGATAGGGTGTATGTCGGCTGTTCAGGCGCAGCAACACCCTTTGTGTCTATGTTGCTCCGGCGGATAGGGCGTCTGTTCTGCAAAAAGTGAAAAATGAGCCTTGGGCTGGGGAAGCCTTTGCAGCTATCCGCTCCAAAGTGGAAAAATATGTGGATCGTCATCAGACTGATCCCGAATGGATAACTTCCCGGCTGGCCATGTATTGGAAAGATGGAGAGCGCTATACTCAATGTTATTTGAAAAAACAGAATTGGGACTATGGAGAGGGGAATGCTCCTGTTCCCACTGTAAGAATGCCGGGAATGCGTACTTGGAATAAGTATGTCAATGTTCCGCTGGAGGACCGCACTCCTTATAATGAAACAGGTGATATGTGGGGAATTAATAAATTAAATCCTTCGGAGCCTTCGGTCAAAGTGCCTTATAAGGAAAGCGGGCACATGATACGGGGGAATAATGTCGAGATCTTGACATTAGCAGAAAATGCCGCTTTTGTTTATTGGGTGACAGGAGAAGAGAAGTTTGCCCGTTTTGCCACAGATATATTTAATGTGTGGTTGGTAGGGACGTATTATATGAATCCTATTTTGGACCCTGAAAAGTCGTGTGGCAGTGTCGGTGGTTGGGAACCGGGAGGTATTTGCGGCTATTATGATTACGAACAGATACATGATGATTTGGTAATGCATGCGGCAATGGCGTATGATTTTGCTTTCGATTATTTGATACGGCATCCTCATGCTCATCTGAAAGCAATTGGGAAAGATACAAAAACGGTAGCTGCCGAAGTCTTTAAGCGTTTTATCAATATAGGGCTGGTACGCGGTGGCAAATCGGGTAACTGGAATGTGAACGGGTGGAATATAATGCTGCGTCCTATGTTGGTGCTCGATCATAATGAGGCTTATGCTGACGGTAAAGGAAAAGAGTATTATTTGAATCTGCTGGTGAACGAATCTACTCCCTATCATGATGCCATTCCCGATATATTGAAAACTTACGATCGGGTGACAGGGCTGTGGCCGGAATCTCCCGGTTATTCATTCGGTACAGTGCAGTCATTGCTTGATTGGGCGGCTCCCTTGAAACGTGCCGGGATAGATATCATAGCCGGTAACCCCATTTTGCAGAAAGCTGCAATGGCTGTATTTCCTTGGATGGACGATGCAGCCAATATGGTGGTGTTCGGTGATTCACGTGGGGGAAGTGCTAATTTCCAGACGTTTGAAAATCTGCTGACTTATTATACCGGAACAGATAATAAGGAGGGGGTGGAAAAAAGTGGCAAGTGCCTTGAACAAAGGGATTTCTCAAAAGAAATACTCCAGAAATAATGCCGGTTGGACAGGGCTTTGTACCTATACAGCTACCATCCCGTCTGTACGTGCAGAGAGTAATGAGCGTGCGTCTTATTCTCCCCATCATCGTTTTATTACAATGAAGAACTGGGAGGGAGATTATAAAATGATGTTCACTCTGTATGGTGGTAAAAAAAAAAGGATACCATCTCACTCCGAACGGGTTGGCTTTACAATTCTATGCGTATGGTTATGCGTTGGCTCCGGATGCAGCGGCTTATGAGTCCTATTGGAGCAAAGATCATGGATACCATCAGTCTCCTACAGGTTCTAATACGGTTTTACCCGGATATACGGAAGGAGATATCACGATTCATGCTATGGAACCTATGGTGAAGGAGGGAGAATTCGTAAATGAAAGGGAATTAACTCCTTACCTCAACTTTGCCGATGTGTCTGCCGGTGAGAAAAGAAGAATGGTCGCTATGGTCCGTACCTCGGGGAATAGTGGTTATTATGTGGATATTTTCCGGTCGGACAGGGCGGATAATGATTATTTGTTCCATCATGTAGGTACTTCGATGGAAATCACTGATTCGGAAGGGAGCAAGCTTCCCGGTGAGGCTTTGGAGAAGTTTGACAAGACGTGGCATGAAGGATATCATTGGTTTTCCAATCTGCATAAATCCGATTATAACCAGAATTTCATCGCTTCATGGAGTATGCCCGAAGATATAACGGCGCGTTTATGGATGACAGGAGGTGAGGGACGTGAAATTTATCAGGTGGATGCTCCCCCGACTACAATGAATAAAGGGTTGACTCCCGGCGATATTTGTATGCCTCCTATGCCGACTCCTGCTTTGATTGTTCGTCAGGAAGGTAATAATGCTCATACTCATCCTTTTGTTTCTGTTTATGAAGCGTATAAAAAGAGTGGTCCGAATGTGCTCGGTGTAGAAGCCTTGCAGGGAGATGATGGCTGTACCGGGGTGAAGGTGAATACGGCGGACGGATATGCGGATTATCTGTTCAGTGCGACGGACATGCAGGCTCATCATCCTTCCAAACGTGTTTCATTCTGTGGCAGGTTAGGATTGATAAGAGAAAAAGAAGGTCAGAATTCAACTGATGTATCTTGGCTGTGGCCGTTCACTAAAGAAAGGTAACTTTGTTTTAGAATCGGATCATGACGTATATGCTGCAATCTATATGCAGCATGGTGTTTGGTACTATTCAGCAACCGGTCCTGTACGGGTGAAAATAGGAAAAGAAACCAAAAAACTGAATGAAGGTTACAATCAAAAATTATAATTTTTTTGTGCATCCTTATTCACCGCAGGGACTAATGCTGAAGGTCTCTGCGGTTAATTGTTTTATCCTATAGATTTTATTTTTCTTTTTCGTTGAGTGAGTTTTCCGATTCATCCGTACTACTAATTAAAAAAGTAATCATTATGAAAAAATAATACTCATAGCATATGCGTTGACCTGTACGGCTTCGCTTTATGCAGGTCATTCTAAAGAATTGAAATTGACGTCCCCGGAGGGAGTTCATGAAGTCATGTTCAGGCAGGAGAAAATTTCTTCTTCGGTAAATGAAATAGTATATCAGGTGAAGTATAGAGGCAGAGAGGTTATCGGAAGCTCCCGTGCCGGTCTTCAGCTGGATAACCGTACTTGGGAACTGGCGCTTGCCCGTAAAATAAATCAGGTAAAATGTTGGATGGATAATTTGGAGGTGGATAGTGTGATCTATCAGCCTGCTGTCAACAAGTCTTGGCATCCTCTGTATGGAGAACGCAGTACGGTTCGTGAGGCGTATAATGAGGCAACCATGTATCTTTCCAAAAAAGATGGTTCCAATTATCGTTTGAATATTGAAGTGCGCGCGTACGATGAAGGCATCGCTTTCCGTTATTTTTTTCCTGAACATCCACAGGCCATTTTTCATAAAGTGGTGGGGGATCTGACTGAATATACATTTTCCCCGGTGCGATGGCGTGGGCAGAGCAATGGGCGCAAGCGCCTTTTGAGCACCTTGCCATTAACGATATTAAACAGCCGGTGGAACGGGCTTTGACTGTGGAACTTTCCAACGGGCTGTGGGTGGCTTTGACTGATATGCCGATGTAGATGACTGGTGTCTTACTAAATTGGTAGCTTCTCCGACTAAACAGAATACACTGACTTCGGTCATGTACAGTCCTGTGGATATTGTCACTTATTACGCTACCCCATGGAAAGTTATCATGGCAGCCGATAAACCGGGAGAATTGCTGGAACACAATGATATCATCCAGAATCTGAATCCTCCTTGTGAGATAACCGATACGGACTGGATCAGGCCCGGAAAGATTATGCGTGAAACGACTATTACCACCGAAGGGGCCATAGCCACAATTGATTTCTGTGCCGCCCATCATATTCCTTATATGTTGTTCGACTGGCAATGGTATATGCCTTGTACTTCTCATGACGGAGATGCCACAAAGGTGGTTTCCAAACTGGACATGCTGCGTGTCATTGCATACGGGAAAGAAAAAGGAGTAGGTGTATGGGTGTATGTCAATCAGCATGCCCTGATGAAACAGATGCATGAGCTTTTTCCATTGCTGCATAAGTGGGGAGTCGTAGGTGTGAAATCCGGTTTCGTACAGTATGCCAGTCATCGTTGGGCTACTTGGCTGCATGATATGGTTCGTCTGGCTGCCGAAAACAAATTGTTGATTAATATTCATGATGAGTTCCGTCCATCCGGTTTCAGCCGTACTTATCCTAACTTGCTCACTCAGGAAGGGATACGGGGGAATGAGGAATTTCCCGACGCTACGCATAATACGATTCTGCCTTTTACCCGTATGATTAATGGAGCGGCGGATTATACCATCTGTTATTTCGACAAACGTCTGAAGAACACCCATGCTCATCAGTTGGCGGCTTCATTGATTTTTTACAGTCCTTTACAAACTATCTTCTGGTATGACCGCCCTTCATTCTATCAAGGGGAGCCCGAAATAGAATGGTTCGAGAATCTGCAAACCGTATTTGATGATACAAAAAGTATTAGAAGGTGCTCCGGGTAAGTGTATAACTATGGCGCGTCGCAAAGGTAATGACTGGTTTGTAGGAGCTTTGACTAATAATGAAGGTTCTGCTCAATCGGTAAATCTTTCATTTTTAGATAAGGGAAAGACCTATCTGGCCCGTATTTATACAGATGGGGGAGATAAAATGAAGACTCGTACTCAGGTGAAATGTACCCGTTTGTTGGTGGATTCTTCTCAAATCATGCAGTTCGCATTAAAGCCTGGAGGTGGTGTGGCCATGCAACTCGTGCCAGTGACGGATCAGGAAATAAAAAGAATATAAAAAGTATAAAGGACAAGTATTATAAAAATAACCACTTTCGTTGAGTGTATTGGTTTTCTTGTCCGTATTATAGACAGATTAGGTTAACAAATGAAGGTTAGGTGATTTTTTAAGTTTAAAGGGGTATGTTTTTTAAGGTAAGAATGATTGTTTCAGGGCATTTTTATAATAGGTAAGAATGAAAAAAAATAGTGATTATAGTGGCTTTAGTATGCGGTGCATGGCAACAGGCAGATGCTCAGTATGTATCCAAGGTATGGGTGCCCGATCAGAAAGACGGTACGTATATTAATCCGATTATTCATGCGGATTACTCTGATCCGGATGTTTGTGCCGTAGGTGATGATTTTTATATGACCGCTTCCAGTTTTGGCTGCACCCCGGGATTGCCCATTCTTCATTCAAAGGATTTGGTGAACTGGCGTTTGGCAAACTATGCCTTGAAGGAGATAGAGCCGACCATTTTCTTTAACGCTCCTCAACATGGAAAAGGGGTATGGGCTCCTTCTATCCGTTACCACAACGGTGAGTTTTTTATCTATTGGGGAGATCCCGATCGGGGTATTTTTATGGTGAAAACCAAAGATCCTGCAGGTGAATGGGAAAAACCGGTCTTGGTAAAGGCTGGGAAAGGAATGATAGATCCTACTCCGTTGTGGGATGAGGATGGAAAAGTGTATTTGGTACATGCGTGGGCGGGCAGTCGCGCCGCATTCAATAGTGTGATTACGGTTTGTGAGATGAATGCGGGAGGTACAAAAGTCATTAGTGAACCTGTATTGGTTTTTGATGGCAATGATGGTGTAAATCATACTATCGAGGGACCTAAGTTTTACAAACGCAACGGATATTACTACATCCTGGCACCAGCCGGAGGGGTGGTGACGGGTTGGCAATTGGCACTTCGCTCTCGCAATGTGTATGGCCCATACGAGTCAAAAATTGTTATGGCCCAAGGAGATACGGACATAAATGGCCCTCATCAGGGGGGATGGGTGGAAACCTGTACAGGCGAGTCTTGGTTTATCAATTTTCAAGATAAAGCTATGTATGGCAGAGTCTTGCACTTGAATCCTGTGAAGTGGGAAAATGATTGGCCCGTAATTGGAGAGGACAAGGACGGTGATGGATGCGGCGAACCTGTAAAACGCTATAAAAAGCCGGATGTAGGCAGGACTTATCCTATAGAGACACCGATTGAGAGTGATGAATTCAACACAAGGCAATTGGGCTTGCAATGGGAATGGCATGCCAATTACCAGGATACGTTTGGCTTTACTTCTGATTTGGGTTACATTCGTATATATGGACATATTTTGTCCAAGGACTTTGTGAATTTTTGGGAAGTGCCGAATCTCTTGTTACAAAAATTCCCTGCCGAAGAATTTACAGTGACTGCCAAACTGAAAGTTTCGGCGAAAGCAGACGGACAGCAGTCCGGACTGATAGTGATGGGGTGGGATTATGGCTATCTGGGTGTAGTAAAAAGAAGGTGATAAAGTTTATATTGAATCAAGTGGTCTGCAAGGATGCGGAGCAACGGTCTCCTGAAACAGTGACCCATCTTGCGGAATTACCTGTAAGCCGCCGGTTCGGAGCCGGGCTCTATCCCAATTATGAGCGTGATATTTATTTGCAGGTGAAAGTAACTGGGGGAGGTATCTGTTATTTCAGCTACAGTCTGGACGGCAGGAAATATACATTGGCCGGTGTGCCTTTTACTGCTCGTCAAGGTAAGTGGATAGGAGCGAAAGTAGGATTATTCAGCACAGCTCCTTATGGCAAGGAAAGAGGTTGGGTAGATGCCGATTGGTTTCGTATCGATAAGTAAAAAAAGAAAGGATAATTATGAATACAAAAAAATCTATTAGTAGGTATAGGGTTATGTCTACTTTCAGCCTGTACTGAAGTAGACAACAAACTGGAGGTGGACAGAGCTTTGGAATATTGTGATCGCCAGGTACATCGTACTTTGGAGGTTATGCATGGAAAAGGGCGGGAGGTAGATTACACTATGATGCCTCGTAACATAATGGATGGCCAGTCTGACTGGAACTATCGTAAAGTGAGTAAGGAAGAATGGTGCGGAGGTTTCTGGCCGGGCATCTTGTGGTATGATTATGAATATACACAAGATCCGAAAATAAAGGAAGAGGCCGAAAAGTTTACTGCTTCTTTGAAATTTCTCTCGGAGATTCCTGCATATGATCATGATTTGGGTTTTTGGTTTTTTGTAGCTATGGTAATGGTTATCGTCTGACCGGTAATCCGGAATATAAGCAAGTTATAATCAATACGGCTGATTCGTTATCAGCATTGTTCAATCCCCGTGTAGGCACTATGCTTTCGTGGCCTCGCAATGTGAAAATGTTTGGCGGGCATAATACGATTATGGATAACCTGATTAATCTGGAGATGTTGTTTTGGGCAGCCAAGAATGGAGGTAATCCTTATTTGTTTGACATTGCCGTGGCTCATGCGGATAAGACGATGAAATATCATTTTCGTCCGGATTATACCTCTTATCATGTAGCAGTGTATGATACTCTGACAGGTGAATTTATCAAGGGAGTGACCCATCAAGGTTATTCGGATGACAGTATGTGGGCTCGTGGTCAGGCATGGGCTATCTATGGTTATACAGTCGTTTATCGGGAAACAAAAGATGTCCGTTACCTGGATTTTGTGCAAAAGGTAACGGATGTATATCTGAAAAATCTGCCCGAAGACTATATTCCTTATTGGGGATTTTAATGATCCGTCCATTCCTGATGCTCCCCGGGATGCTTCTGCTGCTTGTGTGGTAGCTTCTGCTTTATTAGAATTGTCCGGTTATCTGCCGGCTGAAAAAGCATTGGAATATAAACAGGCGGCTGTAAAAATGCTAACCAGTCTGAGTTCTGACAAATACCAGTGTGGTGAAAGTAAACCTGCTTTCCTGCTTCATTCCACAGGACACTTGCCTGCCGGATCAGAGATTGATGCATCCATCATTTATGCTGATTATTATTATATGGAGGCACTTCTCCGCCTGAAAAGGCTGACGGAAAATAAACCGGTCATTGACGAATAATAGATTGTTCAGGGAAGTATAAGTATATAGAGATCTGTAGTTTTCTTATAGGTGGATTATTTATGATAAGTATATCCCGTTTGCATCTGCAGGTGAAAACGGGATATACTGTTTTACAGCAGGTAACTAAAGCTTTTTAGTTTACTTTAACTATGAAAATTAGTTTTTGTAACTAAAAGTTTTAGTTCTTTGTGATAATCAAAAAAGAAAGATTATGAAAATGTTGACAGCAAAGGAAGAAGAGATTATGGGTTATTTTTTTGGGAAAAAGGCCCGTTGTTTGTAAAACAGTTACTTGATTTTTATGATGAACCGCGTCCACATTTCAATACTCTGTCTACCATTGTGAGAGGATTGGAGGAAAAGGGGTTTCTCAGTCATGAGGTATTTGGAAATACCTATCAGTATTATGCGGTGGTAAGCTGTGATGATTTTAAGAAGAAGACGTTGAAAGGAGTTATCAGTAAATATTTCAATAACTCTTATTTAGGAGCGGTTTCTTCACTGGTGAAGGAGGAGGAGATTTCTTTGGATGAATTGAAGCAGCTTATCCGGGATGTGGAAAAGGCGCATGAATAATCCGGATAAAGAGAATAATTAAAGATACATACTATGGGAGCATTTTTTGTATATATTGTAAAGTCGGCAGTTTGTCTGGCGGTATTTTATTTATTTTACCGCCTGTTGCTGAGCCGTGAAACATTCCATCGTTTTAACCGTATTGCTTTGTTGGGAATACTGATATTGTCCTGTGCCATTCCCTTTGTGGAAGTGACCATGAAAGAACCGATGGAAGTCAGTCAACAATTGCTGACTTGGGAAGAACTTCTGCTTATGGCTAATCTTAATCGGACTGCTACTATAGAAACTGCTCCCGAATCTGCCATTACATGGCGTGAAGTGTTGCTGATGGTTTATTTGTTGGGTATTGTATTCTTCTTTTTTACGTAATGTATGGTCGCTGACCCGTATGCTGAGGCTGATAAAGGGTAGCACCCTTGTCCGTCAGGAAAATGGCATCACGCTGATTACCCATCAGAAAAAAATCGCACCTTTCAGTTGGATGAAGTTTGTAGTGATCTCTGAGAAAGACCTGAAGGAAAACGGTGAGGAAATACTGACGCATGAATATGCCCATATACGGAAGAGACATTCCATAGATTTACTTATAGCGGATATCTGCATCTTTTTCCAATGGTTCAATCCTGCTTCCTGGTTATTGAAACAGGAACTACAGAACATACACGAGTTCGAAGCGGACGAAAGCGTGATTGCACAAGGTATTGATGCAAAGAAATATCAGCTTTTATTAATAAAAAAAGCTGTTGGCACAAGGCTCTACTCTATGGCCAACAGCTTCAATCACAGTTCACTTAAAAAACGTATTACTATGATGTTAAAAAGAAATCCAATCCGTGGGCACGACTCAAGTACCTGTATGTACTTCCATTGGCAGCCATTGCCGTGGCAGCCTTTGCCCGCCCCGAAATCTCTAGTGAGTTAGATGAGATTTCAGCCGTCAAAGTTAATGATTTAACGGCAATTATGAAAACCGAAGAGGTTAAAAGTCCCGAAAAACATCCTGCAAAGGAAATAAAAAGTGCAAGGGCAGGTATTAGAAAAAGTACAAACGCTCCGGTTGTAGGTGCTAGTGTGATTATTATCAAAGGTACAACTTCAGGTACGATCACTGATTTAGATGGAAATTTTGTTATTTCAATGCCTGTTGGGGCTACTTTGAGTGTTTCATATATAAATATGAAAACAAAGGAATTGACTATTACAGAGAAACTTAAAAAAAAAATTAAATCTTTAAAAGTGTATTTGGAGGGAGAAATCACAACTAAGACACAGGAAGTGGTTGTAGTAGGTTATGGAGGTGGTGAAGAAGCTTCTGATGAAGTTCCGGTTTTTCAGGTTGTTGAAGAGATGCCTGAGTTTCCGGGTGGTATGGGAGAATGTTTGAAATTCTTGGGGAAGAATATCAAATATCCAGTGGAGGCTCAGAAAGCTGGAGTACAGGGAAAGGTTATTGTACAATTTGTAGTTGAGAAAGATGGTAATATAGCCAATCCCAAAGTTGTCAGGAGCATTGATCCGGATTTGGACGGTGAGGCCATCCGAGTCATTTCCATTATGCCGAAATGGAAACCAGGTATGCAGAAAGGCCAGCCTGTGCGTGTGAAATATACGGTTCCCGTCACTTTCAGACTAGACGGTAAAGATATCAAATCAAATGAAGCACGTCATTTGGAGTTGAAGACAGACACTGTTTTTCAAGAAAATCCATTGCGGATAGGTAAGGAAACTTTTTCGTTGAAAGATTGGAAGGAAAAACCATTGCTTATAGTTGATGGGATAGAAAAGCCTTATAGTCAAATGGAAAAAATGAATGCTTCGGACATTGAATCTATTTCGGTGTTGAAGGATGCGGCAGGTACTGCCATTTATGGAGCCAAGGCCAAGAATGGCGTGATATTGATTACTACAAAGAAACAATAAGAATAAAGATATGAAGAAATTTGTAACACTGCTACTATGTATGCTCCCCATTTCGTTGTTTGCCCAGGTGAATGATGGGATTCGTCAGGCAATGGATAATTATGATTATGAGACAGTAGTTATGCTGATTGAACCCGATTGTCAGGATTCTTTGTTGCTGATTACCAAAGCTCAGGCGCTGAAAGCGATGAACCGTTATCCGGAAGCCATAGGGGTATTGAACTCTCTTATCTTGAAAGACAGCACAAACACAAAAAGTTTTGATCGACCTTGCCGAGTGTTACAAATTGACGGGTAACTCCCGTCGGGCGGCCAACTGTTATCAGAAGGCAATGAATTTGCAACCGGAAAATAAATTTTTCCGGTTGCAGTTCATACGCTCTTTATTAGCTTCCGAAGATTATGAAGAAGCGCGTACGGCTTGTCATGGCTGGTTGGAACGCGATTCCTTGTCGGCCACCGGATACAAATATCTGGGACAGGCATACGAGGGATTGCAGGATGCCGCCAGTGCCTTCATCAGTTATAACATAGCCTATCGGCGTGATTCGTTGGATGCCCAGACGGTGGCACGCATTGCCGGTATTTTTAATAACAATCAGCAGTTTAAAGATGCTGTTGATGTGACGGAAGTTTATCGTTTGTCCGATACCACCAATATAGATGTGAACCGCCAGAATGCGAAAGCTTATTGTATGCTGAAAGAGTACGGAACAGCGGTAAAACGCTATGAGTCATTAAAAGAACTGGGTGATCGTAGTTTTCTCACTCTTTACTATTTAGGTGTATCCCATTATGGGGATAACTGGTTTTATGGTGCATACGATAATCTGAAAGAAGCCTATCAAAAAAAATCCGATGGATGTGAATGTGCTCTATTATCTGGCAAAAGCTTCGGCACGCACTTCCTGGAAAAAGGAGGGTGTGGAATATATGGAAGAAGCCTTCCGCATAGCGGTTCCTTCTGATAGTATGATGGTACGTCTTTATGACGGGTTGGTAGAATGTTACGATTATGCGGGGGATACAAAGAAAGAGGTGGAAGCCTTGGAGAAGTTATATATTTATACAAAGAAAAACTCCATTCTTTATAAAATAGCCTGTCTCTATGATTGGAAAGAAGATGAGAAGAATGCCATTCGCTATTATAGGAAATACATGGCTACAGTTCCCGAAGATCAGCGTTATGCCTTGGACGAAGACGGGAACCCGGTGGAAGACCGCATAACACTTTACCAGCAGGCATGGAAACGTATCAAAAAAATAAAGGAGGAAGGTTTCTTTAGAGGTGATATTCCGACAAAGTCATTTCCTGTAGAGAAAAAAGATACGTTGGCACTTCGTCATGCAAAATAACGGAAGTCATTTATATAAAAGTAAGAATATATGAAGAAAATTTTAGCTTTGGCACTCTTTGCAGTGGCTCTAGTGTCATGCCGGCAAACTATGCAGACCGATGGCTTTAAACTATCCGGTCATTTGGAAGGGCTTCAGGTCGGAGATACTCTTTTTCTTAAAACTTTTTATTGCCCGATTGGAAAGAAGACGGGACAGATACCATATTGGTGGAAAAGGAGGGGATTTTCTCGGCTTTTATTCCTATGGAACATACTACTTTTTATTTATTGATGCATCAGCCTAAAATGGGTGAACCGTTACGGAGTTGTATTCGCGGAGCTGAGATTATAGCTCGTGTAGGTGATGATATAAAACTGAAAGGGTCTTTGGATTACTTGGGTGCGGTTCGTCATTCGGGTGGTTTTTATGACAATTCGTTGGTGGCTAGGTATGATAGCCTGACTGCGTCTTCCAATACTGAAATGATTGATATCTTCAGTCAGATACTGAAATATCAGGATACAAAGCAAAATGATAGTGTGGCAAAATACGGGCAAATGTATAATGAATATCATCGTCCGCTAATGCTGAAGACTGTTCGTGATAGTCTGGCATTGAAAGTGAACGATATGGAATATGCCGCTTTTATGTATGCATCCGCTTTTGTTTTTGATGCTACTTATAAGGATGTGAAAGAGCGTTTGGCACAATTTACTCCAGAGGTTCAAAATTCATATTTTGGACAAATACTTGACAAGCAATTGCTTGTATTGAAGAATATTGAAGTAGGCTTTGCGCCAGCGGAGTTTACAGTGACAGATAAAGATGACCGGAAGGTGTCTTTGTCTGATTATAAAGGCAAATATGTGTTGATTTATCATTGGGGATTATGTCCTGGTACTTTTTGGGTAAATCCTAAAATAACGGATCTCTATCAAAAATATCATGAAAAAGGTTTGGAGGTATTGGGATTTACCCGTGATGATTTATTGAAATCGTTGCAGGGAAGTTCTGAAGAGTTTAAGAAAGATGAACGGGTACAGGGATTGCTAAGCCATCCGTGGACTACAGTTTACACAGAGGAGGAGGGTAACGGCTTTATAGTGAAAGACCTTTATTTTTCAGGAGTTCCCATTCTTATGTTAATCTCTCCGGATGGTATTACTTTGGCCCGTGGATATACAAAGGCATACGAAGAAGTAAAGAATCTTTTGGATAGGAACTTGGGAAATAAGTAAGTATGTTTAAAAAAAAGATACAATGAAAAACTTTGGTATTCTATTGCTTGCTATGGTGAGTTGCTGCCTTTTTGCAGGCAAAAGACCGGGTGGTTAAACAGCCGCCTTTCATCGCTCGTAGCTCTTCTACTATCGAGATAGACAGAGTGGTGGTTTCGGATACGGCAACCGTATTGGATGTAAAAAGCCTTTTTCCGTCCTCATAATTGGATTCAGATAAGTAATGAAAGTTATTTGTTGGCTGATAATGGAGAGAAGTATCCGATTCGTTCCGGTAATGGAATCACTTTGGGTGAAAAATTTTGGATGCCCGATAGCGGCGAAGCTTCTTTTTAGTCTTATTTTTCCGTTATTGCCCCCCACAGTGAAAGTGATTGATTTCATTGAGAGCGATTGTGAAGATTGTTTCAAGGTATGGGGAATCCATTTGGATGGAAAATTACCGGAATTAGATTTATCGGATGATGTGAAGAAACAGAAATTGAATTACGATGAACCGTTGCCTAAGGCTGAATTGAAAGATGGCAAATCAGTGATAACCGGTCGTTTGTTAGACTATGAGAAGCACTATGCACTTCCGTTTTCTTGTAGGACTTGTGATTTGTTGACGGCTAAATTTGAGGATACTGAAATTAAGGTGAATGAAGACGGAACATTTCGGACAGAGATTGAACTTTGTGCTCCGACTACGGTCAGTTTTTCTGTGGGACGTGATATTTATTTTGATGTATTTTTGGTTCCCGGTGGTGAATTGGATATGGCTGTCAACTTGCGTGAGTTGAGTCGTTCTGAAAGCAAATTGTTGAAAGGGAAGCGTGCTGGTGGAAAGAAAGTCTATTTTTCAGGTACCATGGCGGCTTTGAATGATGAAATGATAACCGATGATGAACATTTGATGGATGTATGGGGAATGGTTCATTGGAATATGAATGATTTATATAATATGACTGCCGGTCAGTATAAAGCTTATTGGTTGAAAAAATATGAAGAAACCAAATCCGCTATCTGTTCCGATAAGAAAAGAAGTCAGGCATACCGGGAGCTTTTTATTGGCTCAGAATGATTTGCTTTTGTACTTTGACATTGACCCGTGTAAGTTCTAATTTAGCCTATGCTTATGTGCAGTGCAGTGGATTACCGGCTCGTGAAGCTTATCAAAAGTTTAAACAACCGGAATTGAGTGATGATTTCTATGACTATATCCGGCAGCTGAATATACTGAACTCGCCTGTCATGCTTTATACCAATGGTTATGCTGATTTGGTGAGAGGAATGGGCTATATGAGGGTGAAGATGGATGATAAGTTGAGTGATATATTTGCGTTTATTCTCTCTTCCGATAAAGTTTCTGTTGAAGATGCTGAGATAATACGTGAGTTCAAGGCTGATACAGATACCGGAAAAACATCTGTCTATCGGGAAAAAATGGGAGAATTGCGAATAAAATACGATGATTTGTTTAAAGAATTCAGTTCTATGCAGCAAGACTATATCTTGAAAAAGATTATAGCCGGATATTTGGGCACAGACCAAGGACTTTTTTTTTCGACTTGCAGAAAATGATGAAATATGCTCAGAAAATCAGTGACTTCACTCCATTGACTATACATGATTTTGAGGAGATACGGAAGATGAGTGATCCTTATTATCTCAGCAGACTGACAAGGATGAACAACCGTCTTTTGGAAACGATTGAAGCTAATAAGAAAAAGAAAGGTTATACTGTTAATGAATCCGGAGAAGTAAAAGATGAAGATTTATTTTATTCCATCATTTCTAAATTTAAGGGTAAGGTGGTTTTGGTCGATTTTTGGGCGACTTGGTGCGGTCCTTGCAAAATGGCTATGAAACAGATGAAACCGATGAAGAAAGATCTTGAAGGTAAAGATATTGTATATGTTTTTATTGCCGGAGAGAACTCGCCCAAAGAAACGTGGGATAACATGATTCCGGATATTCATGGAGAGCATTACCGAGTAACGGCGGCTCAGTGGAATTACCTGAGCAGGCAGTTCAGCATACAGGGGGTTCCGACTTATATTATTGTCGATAAAGAAGGGGGTGTTATTCAAAAATACACCGGTTTCCCGGGAGTGGATACCGTAAAAAGAGAATTAATGAAAGCATTAGAGAAATAAAGACCGTGTTTGTCTTGCAAGAATAAAGTGGAAAAGGATCTGTAAGGTGCTGTAAGCATTTACAGATTCTTTTTTTTGGATTTATATTACTATCTTTGGCAAGACAAAACTAATATTGAATAATGAAAAACTGGGTCGTTAAGCTATTGTTATTACTTTTCATTCCTTCTTTAGCAGGAATCTTGTTCACTGTTGCTCTTGGTTTTAATCCGGGGGGCTGGTTACAAATTACGACGTATGCTTTCCCTCCGTTACTCACTCTCGCCGGAGGGGCTTTTATCATTGCTTCAAGATGGAAAATTCCTTTTCTTATATTGATGGCAGCTGCAAGTATGGCCTTTAATATTCCTTTACAGAACTGGCTTTTTCATTCGGCAGATGAAGTGGTGCGTTATCATGCTGTTACCGATTTATATAATTTGGAGAATAATGCTCTGTATTTTACTTTCGATACTCTGGAGGTGGATTATGCCCGAAGGAGCAGTGTGACTGTCACTCGTGAGGTGACACGAAGTATGGGCAGACACCGCTATCGTAAGGAACAGAAGCAATATCATTTCTCTGTAGCTCCTGCATTTACCGATTCATTGCCCCGTCATAAGTATGAGGAGCGGGAAGTTAAGGCATGGGTTATTCCGGTGAGGCATGAGAAAGGACAAGCCGTTGTATGTTATGAGCGTTGTATTTTTTGATTTAGATGATTATCAGAAAGCCATTGATCGGTCCCGCTGTAAACTCCACCATCCTCAAGCTCCGATTATACGACCTTTGTATTCACAGTTCATTACCCGGCAGGAATGGAAAGGAATCTTTCTGAATGTTGCATGGATTGTACTTTCTGTACTGATAGTACTGGGGGTAATTCTGAATTATCAGGCAGACAGGAGGAAAGCATAATATCGGAACAGACTGTATGAAGGGTACTTTTTATGAATATTATGATTTTCATGCATGTGACCTGTCAATGTTATTAGTAAATTCTAGAATGATGTTTTCTTTATATAAAACTTTCCCCGGACATTTCATGACAGAAACATCCGGGGAGAGGCATTTCGCTTTTTATTTATTGCAGAGTTTTATTTTGCCTTTACATTCAGATTGGATAATTCTGTGTCCTTATGGATGGATGGCAGATTATTCTGTTTTACAACAACAGTATGAACTTTTCCTTTTGCCACTTGCGGCAAAGTGAATTTCTGCTTGTAGATAACCTGTTCCGCTGATGGGCGCAGCAGATAGCCTGTTTCTTTTTCAAAGCGGTTGTATATTCTTACCACAATTTGGTTACTGCCTTTTTGAAGTGGTAGCAGCACCTTTTCCTCGCGGAACTTGCAGCGGTAAGGGTTGAGGTGTTTCATTACCGACTTGCCGTTCAGATAGATTTCGATACCGTTTCCGGCACCTACATCTACTAGAATATCTTGTGCTTTGGGCGATTCTACCTGCTGCATCAGGAAGTAACTTTCCAGAATATTGCTGGGGAACATGGCTTTTTTTCCTCATTCACTTCTTTCCATTGTCCTTTTCTTACCGGTGCTTTTTCCGGATCAGTATGGATGGTGGCAGGAGCATCGAACAATCCGCTGCCCGGCCCGCAGAAGTAACGCTGACCCCATACGGTCTTGGAAGGCAGGTTTAATGCCTGTGCCTTGCCTGCGTCAAGGGTTACTGTGTAAGGTATTCCATCTACTTCAACCAGTAATTCCTTACCGTTCTCCTGCGGAGTATAGGTAAATTCCAATGCGTTGAGGTTGGATTTGTTGATGTTCCATTGATAGCTCACCGTACTGCGGTAGTTGCTGTAATAATCGAAACAGGAATAACTATAATTAGGAGTGCGCTGTGCAGCTATAGGTTGTGGTTTCACCGGTTGGTCGAACGTGGCGCAAATCACTTGGATATCTTTTCCATATGCGTCGGCGGGCAGTGTGAAGATCATCTCCTGTCCTTTCTGAATCGCTTTAATGTCTGCTTTTTGCAGTTTGCATCCCGGTATGTTCAAAGTGATTTTACCATCGGCAGGACGGTTGCCCGATAAGATGAGGTAGAGGTTATTGCCTTTGCGGGTAATGGTTCCCCATTCGAATTGCTCGCGGAAAGGAGAGGCTTCTGTACCATAAATGGCTTCACCGTTTTTCTTCAACCAGATACCGATTTCTTTCAGCACTTCTCTTTCAAAGGGTACTACGGAACCGTCGCCTTTGGGACCGATGTTCAGCAGGAAGTTTCCGCCATGGGAAACTACATTGATCAGGCTGCGTAGTTTTTCCATCGCTTTGGTGTGAACGTCCCCCCTTTTTTCTGCCAGGAACGGTAGCTCCAGGTTTCATCGAACATGGAAGCAGCTGTTTGCCATGCGGTCTGCAAGGAGCCTTCGGGGTATGTGTTGTCTGCCATGACACTGAAGTCATACTGATCGTTGCCCAACCGGCCGCTTACCATACAGTCTGGTTGCAATCTGTGCACCAGTTGATACAGTTCCTTGCTTTGTTCAGGAGTGTTGGAACCCATGTCAAACCATAGTTCGGAGATGGGACCGTAGTTGGTCAACAGTTCGGTAACTTGTGCTTTGGTGAATTCATGGTGCTGTGGGGTGATGAAATCACAGTTATGGCTGGAGATAGGATAGGCTTGTGGAAAATGCCAGTCTATCAGTGAGAAATAGATGCCGAAGTTGATTCCGCCACGTTTGCAAGCTTCCGCCATCTCTTTTATAAAGTCGCGTTTGCCAGGGGTGGCATCGTATGAATTATAGTCGGTGGTGGCTGTACGGAACATACAGAAACCGTCGTGATGCTTGGTGGTAATGATGATGGAGCGCATACCGGCTTCTTTGGCCAGTGACACGATAGCGTCTGCATCGAACAGGGTGGGATTGAAACGCAGAGCGGTATCTCCATACCAATCACTGAAGATTCCCGCAAACGACTGGATTTGTTCACTGTATCCTCGGGTGACGGGGCTGCCTTCCCATACGCCTCCCAGTTCGGAATAAAGACCGAAGTGGATGAACATGGAATACTTGTTCTGATGCCATTTCTCAAATGCTTCTTCCGAGATTTGGGCTGTTACACCCAGGCTGATGACGCAAGCCATGATGAAGGTTAGTAATTTTTTTTTCGTGATTGTAATTAGTGGTTAACTGAATGAATATATTGCATAATTTCTGTTTGTTGGTCGGGATGGAACCACACGATGTCTTTGTCCCGTTTGAACCAGGTCATCTGTTTACGAGAGTAAATGCGGGAATTTTGTCTTGATTTTTCCGATAGCGAATTCCAAAGTCCATTCTCCGTCCAGATACTTGAACATTTCTTTGTATCCTACGGTATTGAGCGAGTTCAGATGCCGGAAAGGATATACCTGCCGGGCTTCTTCCAGCAAGCCGTCCTGCATCATGATGTCCACGCGGCGGTTGATGCGGTCATACAATTCTTCGCGGTCGCGGGTTAATCCTATTTTGATGATGCGGAAAGGGCGTTCCTTGTGAGTACGGGTACGGAAAGAAGTATAAGTTTTTCCGGTCATGTAGCATATTTCCAATGCATGTATTACCCGTTTGGGATTTTTCAAATCCACTATTTTGTAATACTCGGGGTCCAGCAGCCTTAGTTCGGCGCACAGAGTGTCCAGCCCTTCCTGTTCGTAACGTCGTAGCATCAGCTGGCGTGTTTCATTGTCTACAGTGGGGATATCATCTATGCCTTTGCAGATGGCATCTATATACATCATGGAACCTCCGGTCAGTATTACAGTGTCATGGTTTTGGTATAGGATTTCCAGTTGTGCCAGTACATCTGCTTCGTATTGTGCGGCGCTGTAATAATCTGTTAGTTGTAATGTTCCGACAAAGTAATGAGGAACACGCGCCAGTTGCTTGGGAGTAGGGGCGGCAGTTCCTATCTTCAGGTCTGCATATAATTGGCGTGAATCTGCCGAGACAATGGAAGTCCGGAAGTGTTCGGCAATGGAAAGGCTTAGTTCGGTCTTTCCTACACCGGTAGGGCCGATAAGGACGATAAGGGTGTCAGGCATGGTGTTTATAAAAAGAGAGGGGCGGACGTGTAACGTCCGCCCCCGTTAAGATTAATAGTTTTCTTGCTCATAAGGGTCCGGTGAGGAGGCACCGCCCATATCAAATCCTTCGGGATCAAAGTCTTCCATATCGAAGTCCTGGTCGCCATAGAAATTCTCGTCTATATCCAGATTTCCGCTATTGCTTTTTGCCATCATTTCGTCAAAGTCGACGGTTTGTTTCGGGGCTTCTCCGGCTTTGCGCGAACACACTGCTTTGTCAAGGTCTTTGCCGGTGATGATTTCCGACAGTTCAATGAAAAACACTCGTTCTGCCAACGGGTCGAATACATACAGCAATTTTTGCTTTTCGTCTTCCACCAAATCACTCAAGCGGGTTTCTCTCATGATGTAGCTGTCTTCTTCCGAACTACTTCCCATATCTTCCAGTGTGATTTCTTGATCTTTCTCCCAGTCGTCATCACAAATGAAGAAAGAGGTCATCTGGTCATCTTTATATCCTGCCGCTTTCAATATCGCTTCGTGCAAATCAAAGAAAGTTGCTTCCGAGTCTATCTTTATTTCTCTTATAAAATCATCGACTTCGTCAGAGATTAGTGTAAATCTGTAAATCATATATTTATACTGTATATACTATATAACTTTTTTTTCGTGCAGTAAAGTTATAAAAAACTTTGTTATCTGATGATACCTCTTTGAGAATTTTCTATGAAAGAAATAATATATTCTATTTCTTTGCTCATAGGTATTTCTTTGCGTACTTGTTCCAAGGCATCGGTAACGTTCATGCCATTTTGATAAATAATGCGATAGGTGTTGTGTATATTCTCTATTAGTTCATTAGAGAATCCGTGGCGGCGGAGTCCTACGATATTGATTCCTGCGTAGGCAATGGGTTCGCGCCCTGCTATAATATAAGGAGGAATGTCCTTGCTGAAACGTGAACCGCCCTGTACCATTACATAACCGCCTACCCGGCAGAATTGGTGCATCAATACGGCACCGCTGATAATGGCGTTATCATCAATGATAATTTCACCTGCCATCTTGGTGGCATTGCCTATGATGCAACCGCTGCCTATGATGGCATCATGTGCTACGTGTACTCCTTCCATCAACAGGTTGTTACTGCCCACTATGGTTTTGCCTTTAGCCGCTGTACCACGATTGATGGTTACATTCTCGCGAATGGTGTTGTTATCACCTATTTCGGCAGTCGTTTCTTCACCGCGGAATTTCAAATCCTGGGGAATAGCGCCTATAACAGCTCCCGGAAAAATGGTGTTGCCGTTCCCTATGCGTGAGCCATACAGTATATTGGCGTTAGGCATGATTGTGTTGTTATCACCGATAACTACATTCTTGTCGATAAACACAAAATGGGACCGATTTCTACATTCTCACCAATTTTTTGCTTCGGGGATGTATATATGCTAATGGACTAATCATGTTGTTTTTTTAGTGGTTATTTATTTTTTACTATTTGTGCCATGAATTCTGCTTCGCAAACCACTTTTTCGCCGACGAACGCATAACCTTTCATCGTGGAAATGCCACGGCGGATAGGAGCCAACAATTCAACACGGAACAATAAAGTGTCTCCCGGCACTACTTTCTGACGGAACTTCACTCCGTCTATCTTCATGAAGTAGGTGGAGTACCTTTCGGGTTCGTCCACTGAATTAAGAACAAGCAGACCACCGCATTGTGCCATTGCTTCTATTTGAAGTACACCCGGCATTACCGGTTCCTGTGGGAAGTGTCCTTGGAAGAAAGGCTCGTTGGCGGTTACGTTTTTCACACCGACAATGTGGTTGGCGCCAATGGCAACGACTTTGTCCACTAGCTGGAAAGGATAACGGTGCGGAAGCAGTTCGCGGATGCGGTTGACATCCATGATGGGAGCTTCGTTGCAGTTATAGGACGGAGCCTGTATTTCGTGAAGTTTGATTTCTTTGCGTATCTGGCGGGCAAACTTGTTGTTGATGGTGTGCCCCGGACGGGTGGCGATGATACGTCCCTTGATGGGTTTGCCTATCAGTGCCAGGTCGCCGATGATATCCAGCAGTTTGTGGCGGGCCGGTTCGTTGTCCCATACCAAGGGAACATGGTTGATGTAGCCCAGTTTGGTGGCGTCCATGTGGGGAACCACCCATGACATCGGCCAGCTTGTCATAATTTTCTTGGCTCATCTCTTTTTCGTAAATTACGATGGCGTTGTCCAGATCGCCTCCCTTGATCAGTCCGGCGCCCAGCAATGGTTCTATTTCGCGGACGAATACAAAGGTACGCGCGGAAGCTACCTCGGTGGGGAATTTAGCCATGTCTTCCAGTGTGGCGAACTGATTGGACAGTATTTTAGACTGATAAGAGATCAGTGCGTTCACACTGAAATTTTCGTCCGGAAGAACAATGATGGAAGATCCGGTTTCCTCGTCCCTAAATTCGATTTTTGATTTTATAATATAGTAATCCTTGACAGCATTCTGTTCTTCGATTCCTACACGCTGTATATTTTCTACATACGCTTTGGCACTGCCGTCCAGAATAGGGAATTCGGGACCGCTTACCTGAATCAGGCAGTTGTCTATACCAGCTGCATAAAGAGCTGCCAAAGCATGTTCTACTGTACTTACTTTTATTCCGTTTTTCATCAGCACAGTGCCGCGGGTGGTATCACCTACATTTTCTGCTACGGCATCAATTATTGGTTGTCCTTCAAGATCAATTCGTTGGATTTTATACCCGTGGTTGTCCGGTGCAGGATTGAATGTCACCGTCAAGTTTACTCCGGTGTGAAGGCCTTTTCCATTTAAAGAAAAACTGCCTCTTAATGTCCTCTGTTTCAACATGGGGTTTATTTATTTAGTTGTTTTTTTAATTCTTCTATCTCTTTCTGCATGGCGTTCAGTGTGGCGTACATTTCGGGTAGTTTTTTGTATACGGCCGATGATTTCATGAAATTCTTGGCATCGATGGCCGGAGTGCCTAGAATTTGCTCGTTGGATTTCACGTTACCGGGAACGCCTGCTTGTGCGCCGATACCTACCTTGTCACCTATCTTAATATGTCCGGCTAGTCCTACTTGTCCGCCAAACATGCACCATTCACCTACTTTGGTGGAACCTGCAATACCCACCTGTGATGCCATGACAGTGTGGCTTCCTACTTCCACATTGTGTGCTATCTGGATCAGGTTATCCAGTTTCACTCCTTTATGTACAATGGTGGCGCCCATGGTGGCACGATCTACGCAGGTATTAGCACCAATCTCCACATTATCTTCTATGATGGCAATACCTATTTGTGGAATTTTTTCGTACCCTTCGGGAGAAGGTGCGAATCCGAATCCATCAGCACCGATTACGCAGCCTGCATGCAGGGTACAGTGGTTTCCTACCAAGCAGTCGTGATAGATGGTGGCATGTGGATAAAGTGTACAATTATTACCTACTTTGGCATGGCTGCCTACGGTTGCATGCGGGTGGAGTGAAGTATTATCACCAATCTCAGCACCATCGGCTACACAAGCGAATGGGGCGATATATACATCCTTTTTCCTATTTTGGCGGTAGGGGCAATATATGCCAGCGGGTCAATGCCGGTTTTTTTAGGTTTGCTCATTTCATAAAGTGTCAGCAGCTTTGCCAGACTTTCGTATGCATTGTCCACTTTGATAAGGGTCGCTTTAACTTCCTGTTCGGGGACAAAGTCTTTGTTAACCAACACAATGGTAGACTGCGTATCATAAATGTAATGAGTATACTTCGGATTTGAAAGAAATGAAAGTGCACCCGGCATTCCTTCTTCTATTTTAGCAAAAGTATGCACAGTTGCGTTTTCGTCACCAACAATAATTCCCTGGATGTATTCCGCAATTTGTTTAGCTGAGAACTCCATAATACTGTTTTAATTCTTTATGTTCTAAATGTTTCTGTTTTATTACTCGCGCGTTACATATCTGTGTAACCACACTATTAATTATGCAAATTACGCATTTTTTTTTTATATATCCGTACAATTCGCTAATTATTTAATGTCCGTCCTTCTTCAGGGCGCAGGTAACATAATATTTTCTTGACTTTTCGAGAGAGTAGGGAGATATTCAGCATATCCGAAGCTTCGGCAATGTCCTTGGTGCTTCCGTCGTTGTAGATGATTTCAATGCTGTCGTCTTCCTTTTTGTACATGTCATTTTCTATACTGGATATCGATAGAAAATAATTTGCTTCTTTCTTATTGATATTCAGTTGTTTACTTATTCTTGAAAGAATTTCTTTTTTTTTTCGTGCTTTTGAGATGGGGGAAGAGGTGACTTCTACTTTAAAATAGATTTTCCTGTTAATCATTCCGCGACTCAAAGTGGACAATACCACATCACTGTGGCTGCTCCATACTTTCAGTGCAGTCCATATATCGTTGTCGTCTAATTGAATAAAATATTCTAGACAATTAGAATCATTATAAAATTCTTCTTTACCAATGGAATGGTACAGGAAGAACTTCAAAGCCGGGGAAGCAAACAATTCGACTCCTTTTGAGGCTAATTCTTTGGCACGGAGCAGCGTACTGATGAGCATCTTTTCGCTGGCTACGGATGTTTTATGCAGGTAGACTTGCCAATACATCAAGCGGCGTGATGTCAGAAAGTTCTCTATGGAGTAGATTCCTTTTGATTCGACTACCAGATGGTCGTCTTTTACGTCCAGCATCTTGATGATACGCGCCGAACCGATATTGCCTTCCGTTACTCCGGTATAAAAACTGTCGCGGCGCAGATAGTCCAACCGGTCCATATCCAGTTGTCCGCTTACCAATTGATGAAGAAACTTCTTGGGGTACTCGTCTTTGAAGATTTGGATAGCAAGATTGAGCTGTCCTTTTAAGTCTTTGTTGATACGCTCCATCAGCATCAGTGAAATCTCTTCATGCGAAACTCCTGTGACCAGTGTGTTCTCCAGAACATGCGAAAAAGGTCCGTGTCCGATATCGTGAAGCAAAATAGCCGCCTGAACAGCTTCCGCTTCGCTGTCAAAAATGAAATTACCTTTGGCTGTAAGATGGCTGATGGCTTCACTCATCAAATAGAAGGCTCCCAGCGAGTGCTGAAACCGGGTGTGTTGCGCTCCCGGATACACAGCAGAAGATAACCCCAGTTGCTTTATGCGTGTAAGGCGTTGCAGCAACGGGTGGCATACAATATTATATAACAACCCCTTCGGGATATTGATAAACCCGAAGACGGGGTCGTTTATGATTTTTCTTTCACTCATTAAAGGATTGCTTTCAACTGTTCTTCCATTTGTGCCCGAACTTTCTTGGCTTCTTGTCCGGCTACGTTTGCGAAGTTTTCAGTTTTATCGGCATAGATAATGGCGCGGCTGGAGTTGACAATCAGTCCGCAAGTGTTGTTCATGCCATATTTGCACACTTCTTCCAATGAACCGCCTTGTGCACCGATACCCGGTACCAGCAGGAAGTGGTTGGGAACAATCTTACGGATATCTTCGAATGCACGTCCTTGGGTGGCACCTACCACATACATCATGTTTTCATCGTTTGCCCAATTCTGTGAGGTGCGCAACACTTTTTCAAACAGGCGTTCTCCGTTGGCATCTTCTGTCAGTTGGAAGTCATGCGAACCTTTATTGCTGGTCAAAGCAAGCAGAATAACCCATTTGCCTTCGTAAGTGAGGAACGGAGTTACGCTGTCTTCGCCCATATAAGGAGCAACAGTGACAGAATCGATGTTCAACTCTTCGAAGAAAGTACGGGCATACATAGCCGAGGTATTACCAATATCGCCACGTTTGGCATCGGCAATGATGAATTGGTCGGGATAGTTTTCCTTGATGTAGTTCACTGTTTTTTCAAAAGCAATCCATCCTTTCACGCCCATGCTTTCATAGAAAGCCAGGTTGGGCTTGTATGCAATACAGTAAGGAGCTGTAGCATCGATAATAGCCTTGTTGAAAGCAAAGATAGGGTCTTCTTCCTTCAACAGGTGTTCGGGGATTTTCTTTATGTCAGTATCCAGTCCTACACAGAGGAATGATTTCTTTTTTTTGATGTTCTCAAATAATTGTTGCTTGTCCATAGTTATACTATTTAGCTTAATATTATTATAATTCACTCTCCTTCAATCGCTCTGCATTTTCGGCCACTATCAGATGGTCGATGCAATCTTGAATATCACCGTCCATAAAAGCAGCCAGATTGTAGATGGTGTAATTGATACGGTGGTCGGTGATACGTCCCTGCGGGTAGTTGTAAGTACGGATTTTGGCCGAACGGTCTCCGGTGGATACCATAGTCTTACGCTTGCTGGCAATATCATCGATATACTTTTGATGTTCCTTGTCGTATATAAAGGTACGCAGGCGCGAAAGGGCGCGTTCTTTGTTCTTTGGCTGGTCGCGGGTTTCGGTACATTCGATAAGGATTTCCTCCACTACTCCCGTATTCGGGTTTTTCCAGTTGTAACGCAGACGCACTCCCGATTCTACCTTGTTGACGTTCTGTCCGCCGGCTCCACCGCTTCGGAAAGTATCCCATTTGATTTCGCCTTCGTTGATTTCCACATCAAATGGTTCGGCTTCCGGCAATACGGCAACAGATGCCGCCGAGGTATGCACACGCCCTTGTGTTTCGGTAGCCGGAACGCGCTGCACACGGTGAACGCCCGATTCGTATTTCAGCGTGCCGTACACTTTGTCGCCGGTCACATAACAGATAATTTCCTTGAATCCTCCGGCAGCACCTTCGTTGGCACTGGAGACTTCCAGTTTCCAACCTTTCGTTTCGCAGTATTTACTGTACATGCGAAACAGATCACCGGCAAAGATGGCTGCTTCATCGCCTCCCGTGCCGCCACGTATTTCGAGGATGGCATTACGGTCATCCTGCGGGTCGGCGGGAACAAGCAGCAGTTTGATTTCCTCTTCCAGCTCGGGAATACGCACTTCGCAGGCATTAGCCTCTTCGCGTGCCATTTCTTTCATTTCGGGGTCGGATTCGGTTGTCATTATCTGCTTTGCCTCTTCCAGTCCGTTCAGACATTGTATATATATTCTTTGCGGGCCTTCATAATGTCGCTCATATCCTTGTATTCCTTGGTGAGCTTGACATAACGCTTTTGGTCTGCAATCACATTCGGGTCGGTGATGAGGGGGTGGAAACTTCCTCAAACCGGGCTACCAGCCCTTCTAATTTTTCAAGTAGGGTATTATTGTTATATGTTTATTTGTTCTTTTTCAACATTTATTTGACGGACTATAGCGAGTAGGAGAATGATATATCCTATCCAAGTATGGCAAGTATTTTTACCCATTTCTTGATAGTATGTCATGCCAAGTTGTTTCATGACCCCATGCGTTGTAGAGATGAAATACAACTCGCGTATTGTATCAATTGTCCAACTAATGAGCATATTATTGCTATACAGGCCCATAAAAAATCTTTTGCCAGCATAGCAGGGCTTGGGTGGTATTCCTTATAATATTGTTTTCGTCCAGTATTTGAATTCTCAAACTCACTCGGAGCGGATAATTGGTTCCTTCTTGTCACTTTCTACGCGTCCTACAATCTTCGCGTCAATATTGAATGACTTTGCTGATGGCGATCACCTCTTCGGCATGTTCGGTGAAGGTAAACTTCCAGGCGGTGGCCCATATTAAATACCTTGTACATTTCTTTTAATCGGTGCCGCTTTGTTCCTTGATGGTTTTTTGAACAGAGGGGAACAGAGACTTGTCACATACTACACGGCAATTGTTTTCCTACAGAAGTGCCGGGACTTTGGTTTGAAGGCACCGCTGAGCAGTGAACCATTCCGTGAATTTCAGGTCAGGCGCATCAGTAATTTCTTCACTACCGGAGCATAGGTGCGGGTAGGAGAGAGTACCAG
>VOFJ01003529.1_pt1 | contig 42400 bp, 56 predicted proteins | sample 5384081 | NCBI WGS metagenome assembly VOFJ01 (sample SAMN12384729, study PRJNA508395) | human gut metagenome | isolation source: healthy gut I | host: Homo sapiens
CTCCTTTAAAAAGATGGGGTGATAAAGAGGTTCTGGAATTGTATAGGTGCCCAGACTTCACGGACGGTATAAAAACTTCCTTCTTTTCTCCCGTCTGGGGCCTACAATGCCATCCGGACCGTTAGGGACCATCCGAGTCCAGACGTCCTCCTAGGTCGGTCCTTTTAACAGCTTCATCAACGTATGTCCATAAAAATCCTCCTGCAAATAAGGGGTTAGACTTATAGCTATCCCAAAAATCATCCAGGCCGGCTCCTTTGTCCGCGATCATAAAGTCCATGTAGAAATTCGGTAGGCATAAATACATTATATCCGTTTGCCAAGCGGTAAGGGCCTGTTTGATAAGCTGGATAGTGATGAGTATCAAGCCCGTTGAAATCAGCCCACGGATGGATGACATGACGTTTCTGCGGATCATAATCTGCAAAGTGGGCATCTATATTTTTATTCCATCCTCCTTCGTTTCCATTACTCCACATAAAGATACAGGGATGGTTTACATATCACGGTTTATCATCTCAGACAGTAATTTTAATCCTGTTTCCGTATCATAGCTATTCTGCCAGACGGCAAGTTCGTTCAGATAGAATATGCCAAGCGAGTCACATATCTCCAGGAAATGTTTGTCGGGAGGATAATGAGAACGTACGGCATTCATATTCATTTCTTTAATTAATAAGGCATCTTGCAGGCTAAGTTCACGGTTTTGTTGTACGTCCGCCATCAGGATGAAAACTATGGCGGTTGGTTCCCTTTACTATAATTTTTGGTCCCATTGACATAAATGCCGTCCTTGGGGCGGAACTCAATGGTACGGAATCCGATACGCTCTTCATGGATGTGGACAATTTGCTTCTGAGGATTGAGAAGTTCCAGCTTTAAAGTGTAAAGATTGGGGTTCTCACAGTCCCATGTCTGAATGCCTTTCCATTCTGTAGTTATAGTTTGTATATCATCACTGTTCAGTGAAATGATTTGCCTGCCAATACTTGTCTTACTGTCTACAGGAGTAATTGTTGCCGCTACTGAATAGTCTTGGGAAATATTTTTCAGATGTAGCTCTGTTACTAGTTTGCCATTTGCCATCGCGTTTACTGCGATACGTTCGATATGTGTTTTGGGCATGGCTTTGAGGTATACGGGCCGATAAATACCGCCATAGAGCCACCAGTCTGCACGTCGTTCGGCAGCATTCACTGATTTATTGGCAGATTCTTTCCATACCTTTACTTCCAGATTATTCTTTTTTCCAAAATTTAGTTTATCCGTTATGTCATAGCTAAAACGATAGAAACCGCCTTGGTGAATGTCGCCTGCCGATATATCGTTTATTTTCACTTCAGTATCTGTCATTACTCCTTCAAAAACAATACTGACTTGCATATCTTTCCATTTAGCGGGTACCTTGAACTGATATCGGTATAGCCCGGTTTCATCGCTGGGGTTTAGCTCCCTTATTCAAATAGAAACGTCCGTAAGTGTATTCGCCAAACCCTTGTAATTCCCATTGCGAAGGGACCTCTATCTTACTCCATTTGCCACTGTTCATGCCTGCGGAACAATAAAAATCCCATGTCTTTGTGTCTTGATATCCGCTTCCCGACAGATATTGGATTTCCGTACTCTGTGCATTTACAGTTAAGGAAAATAAACAACTTAAGATTATAAAAATAAATGTTTTCATATAGGTTTATTCTTTAATATTGATAGGTTGGTTCTATAGGGAATACATAAAACTGTCTTTCCGGTTTGAAATCAATCATCCATTGGTCTATTAACACATGATTGTCTAAAGCTGTAATGGATAGAGTATGCATTCCTTTTGTCAGTGTGTGTTTGGTATTTCTTACTGCTTGTCCGCGAAGGACATTCTGCTTCCAGGATTCGGTACGAAATCCTTCTTTAAAGGAACATATCTGAGGCGTTTCACCATCTATGCTGACACTAAAGCGAATATCTCCTTTATCGTTCGGCTGTGTCGGGATGACGGCTGTACGCAGAATAGCCTCTCCTTCCCATGCACTTTCAAAATCAAAGGTGATTGTTTTTCCTTTTGGTAGGGATACAGCGTTCATGCTGTGTCCCAATGACTGAATGACGATCACCCCGTCTGTTGCTTTGGTATAGTTGCAAGCATTGGCAACAATACATTTGTCTTTTGATACCTCTTTCAGAGGGAGCGACTTGGTACTTTCAGGAAAAGTATATTTCTCAATTTCCTGATCAGTTAACCATATAGGGAGGGTAGGCGGATAAAACACGTATAAATCACGTGGATTGTAACACATGGAATATTTCCATTTACCACCGGCTAATTTATGATTATAATAATCTGTCAAGTCACGAATTTCCTGATAGGCTTTGATACTTTTTGCACAAGCATTCATCAATTGGCTTTCACGAGTCCACAAGTTAGTATCACAACTTCCCGGAAAAATGCAGCGTGCCCTTTGTGCTTCCAGCATTTTAGTACTCATAGCTGCTGCACCGAATACAGGATGGATATTTAATTTGTGCAAAGAAAGCGTCTTTTCTCTCTTGAGGAATGATCGGTTCTACTTCGGACAGGATTCTTTTTATTGACTCATAAGATTCCAGATAACGGTCTAGTTCTCCGCTGAATTCTGTAAGACTGAAATCTGTGTTTTTGATCGGAGACCATCCTTTTATATATTTCTTTTTATCCAGTTCTACTTGGTTCCAGCCCATAAACTCCGGCTTGCGGATACCGCACAGACGATAAAATTCCAGCATGGCCGGCAATAACTTTTCTCCCGCTTCTGTACCGAATTCACGGCAAAGCCAATTTTTCTGATGCTGTACGAGGGTAGAGGGAGATACAGAGTTGATGTCCCATGCCATATCCAGAAAAAAAGTTCAGGTCATAGGCTGCAGGTTTTAAATCATGTACATTGACAATCCACAGACGACGGGCATTGCAATCATAGGCTTGTTTCATTTCACTATAGACCAACCCCGGTTGGGTAGTGCATAGCCACATATAATCATGCGGACGCCCCCAATAACTGAGATGATAATATACACCGGCACCACCGCTGCGTTTTTGTTGTTCCTGGTCACTCAGGCGAGTCATGTAGCCATAATTGTCGTCACACCATATGAGTGTAATATCATCGGGTACCTGTAAACCGTTCTCCATAATCTGAAGTACTTCTTTATAGGGAACAAAAGCCTGTGGGATTTTCGCTACATCCTTTTTACATATTTAGATAATAAGGTGCGTTGGTCATTTATAACTTGCTGCAAAGCATCGGTTTTTTTCCTGAAGAGTTTTTACTCCTTCCATACCGCTGTCGTGAATACCTCTCATGCCTATCGTATAGAAGTTTTCATAGCGTCCGGCTTCTTTCAAGCGTTCTGTCCAATAGGACTGTACACTTTCACGATTCGTAATATAATTATACTCGCCTCGTTCGCTGACTTTCCATTCACCTACATTATTACGCATCAAAGGTTCACAATGAGAAGTGCCGATAACGATACCGCAGCTATCGGCAGCCTCTTTGGCTCCTGGTACAAAGTAGAAAGGAGTCGTAATTCCGTGCATACCCGGCCAGATGGCGTTGGCACGAAGACGCATCAGCAGCTTGAAAATCTCTTTATAAGTACGTGCACCGATTCGTCCTTTTTATGTCAGACGGTTCAAAGTTTTTCCAGCTCCAAGGCTGCAAGCTCCAGTCTTCATCATTCTAAAAAGATTCCACGATACTCTACTGAGGGGCTTTGAAAGGTTGTATAATCGGCAGGCAATGTTAATTGATTTTTCTTTATGGGTGTGACGTCTCCCCCACCATACCCATGGAGACACACCGGCTAAACGGGACAATTCGAGTATTCCATAGGCAGTCCCTCTGCCATCACTGCCTACCACCAGCAATTGTTTCTTATTGGAGCTTTCGGGAACTTTGATAAAAAAGCATCCTTTTTACTCATAAGGCTATCTACAGGAACATCCTGTTTAAGAAGTTCTTTCAGTGCAGATCTATTCTTATCCAATTGTACAATCTTAATAGCTGTATTTCCTGTATGAGTTTTTTTGAGGTAACACTCCTGTCACTTGTTTCATGTCACCGGTAAACATATCCAGTGCAACTGTCACCACAGGAGATACGGATTTGGATACGGAATAGGTTATTGCTTGTTTTCCATTATACCAGACAAACTCACCCTCGTTGTGATTTGCTGCGATGCAAACAATCCGATTTCCGAAAAGAAAAAACTGAACAGAAGCATATCGCTATAAGCGACTTTCTGTTTCCATAAAAATTAGATTTCATAAGCCAACCTTTTTAAATTAGACATTAGAGTTTTAATGTCACAAAGGTAACCGGCTGTCAGTATTAAAGGGGGAGGCATTGCCCGATAAGGTTGAAAGATGTTCCTTCTACCTTTTCGGAACATCTTTCAACTCTCTTTCTTTAGAATTCAATTAAGTGTTTTTTGCCGATTTCATCGAGTATTCTGTAGGTTGCATACCGAATTCTTTCTTGAAACAGATCGAAAAATATTTAGGATCGTTGAACCCCACTTTGTATGCCAGATCAGAGATGCGGATATTCTTATTCTCATCCATGATTTTGCAGGCTGCTTTCAAACGAATGCTCCGTACAAAAACTGGTTGTATTGAGTCCTGTGAGTGATTTCATCTTTTTTTGTGAAGTGTGGTACGACTTGTTGCCATCTCATTGACAAATTGAGTTACGTCAAACTCAGGATCATCCAGATGTCGGTTTACACAGTCAATGGCATCCTGGAGGAATTTCTCATCATCTGAAGTAATATTCGAAAAGAATTGTAGTTTGATATGGTGTACTTTGTCTGTTTCTCCTTTTTTGTAGATACTTCCGATTACGCAACATAAGTCTTCGGCGTATTTCCCACCATATCAATCCTAAAAAAGATGCAGTTAGTAAAGCGTAAATAAGATATGCCCACCAGGTAGCCCAGAAAGGAGGTTCGATAAGGATTTCCATTGTCCGCATTTCTCCCCCAGTCTCCATTCTCATTGGTGGCTCGTAATTCAAATACATACTCTCCCGCAGGTAATTGAGAATAATATGCATTACGGTTGGCGGCATTCACATAGTGCCAGTCTGTGTCAAAACCTTGCAGCCTGTATGCGTACTTGTTCAGTTGGGGCTGGTTGTAAGTGAGCGATGCAAAGCGGATAGTAAAATTGGTATATGCTGACGGGATGATGAGAGTCTTTGTATAATCGGCAGTAAAAGAGGATATCTTGCTTTTTTGCTGTTCCGGTATTTGTTCCAATGATTTGCCGTCTATTAATATATCCGTTATGCGCAAAGAAATATCAGAGTGTTTCTCTTTCATCATTTCGGAGTCAAAAGTAACTATTCCGCGGCTACATCCGAAATAGAAAGTTCCATTGCGATAAAAAGATGCATTTTGATTAAAGAAGTTATCTGCTAATCCATCTACAACAGTAAAAGTCCGTACTCTTCCTTTTTCCTCTCCTGGGTGATAGTCAATCTTGCCAATCCTTGATTAGTGCCTAACCAAAGGTTTCCATGATTATCTTCTTCCATACTGCCTACCATATCTCCCGGTAAATTGTATGCTTGATGGACGGATTCAAAACAATCATCTTGTACATTATACAGACAAAGTCCGCTTCCTTCTGTGCCTACCCATATTCTGCCGCTTTTATCCAATAGAAAACAAAGGGGAGTATTGACCGGTAACAGTTTGTTCTCCATACAGTAGTTTTGGCAATGTAATGTTTCCGGTTGCTCCATATTTCCAGTTACATGAACTATACCATTATTGTTGGTTGCCAGCCACAAGGAGCCGTCATTATCTTCCATTATGCAGGTAATTTCTTTAGAGAGTAAGGCATCAATGCCAGGCATACGATTGAAACAATATTCACGACCATCCTTATATCGGACTCCAACTCCCTTTATAGGTGCCTAGCCACCAATTCCCCTTATGGTCTTCATGTACCCAATATACCAGATCATGAGGAATGAAACCACAATTTGAAGTCTTATATTGGTGGATAATCTTTCCATTCTGACAAGCCATCACTCCGCCATCATGAATGGCGAGCAGCACTTCTTGGGAAGTAGGGCTGTAGGAAATGTGATAGGGACGTTTGGAGGGTATTAAAGATATCTTCTTGTCTCTCGACTGGTAATCCACTCCATATCCGAAACCAATCCAGGAAGCTCCATTCTCTTCTATATATAAGGTAGAGATCAAATCAGTAAAGAACTTCTCGTTACCACGTGGGTAGAGGACATCAAAAGAACGTGCGTGTGTATCTGTATGAAAAACTCCTGTTCCTTTTGTTCCAATCCACATCAATCCGTTTTTATCTCGAAAAACGGTGTTCACTTCGCGTACGGGCAAATAATGTTCTGGGTTCGATTCTTTGTAATTGATGAACGTCCCTTCGTTAGCCATATTCATAATGCCAATTCCATCCCGGCTTCCCAGCCATAACGAATGTGTCTGCAAGTCTTCATGGATAGAATAAATATAATCAGAAGGGATAGAGGAAATATTCAGAGGATCGTATCTGTAATTTTTTCAATAGACAATGTCTGCTTGTCCGAAGAGAAATTAACCTTATAAAGACCATACCCGCTTGTTCCCACCCATAGAACTCCTCTGGAATCCTGAAATAATGACAAAACGGAATTGTTTTCGCTCAATGGAGGGTAATGGGTGAACTTATTCTCTTTTATGTGATAACGGTAGAGCCCGTCTTACCAGGTACCAATCAGTAAATCACCATTTTCATCTTCAAGTATGGTTTGAACATTCTTTTGTTCGGGTACTTCGCCTTTACAATTCTTGTGTGTCATCAAGACCAATGTATCCTGTCCTGCATCATAATATGCCATTCCACGGATATATCCCAGATAGACTTTTTGTTCTCTTTGGTTACGTGGATTTCGTTCAAACGATGTTTGTTGATTCCTTCCAGTTGCATTTTTTCTCATTTGTCCCGGTTTGCTTATCGAGTACACAGAGACCTTCATGAGTTCCTATCCATAGTCTGTGGGAATAGTCTTCTTCTACGCAAAGTACATTATTATTGGTCAGTAGTCCCGGAGTGTAAAGATTTGATTTATATGTTCTGACTTCATAACCATCATACCGGAATAATCCATAGAAGGTGGGAATCCAGATGTAACCGTCCCGATCTTGATAGACCTGATGAACCATACTGTTGGGTAATCCGTCCGGAGTTGAGAATTGTTTGAATTCTAAATTCTTCAGACGATCTTGTGCATGGACGGGAAACATTAATAAAGTTGTTGTAATAAGAAGTAGCCAGAATATTCTATATACCATTATACTGCATTCTATTAGATTCCATTTAACAAATATACAAGATTATCTTTAGATTCTTGCGTAAATAAATAAAAAAATATGGAATCCGGGAATTACAGTCTATGATTTTAGAGCCTCTATTCTCTTAGTTTAGAGGCTCTGTTTAGTACTAATAAGAGCCTCTGTTTACTAGATTTGCAGGCTCTGTTTATTATTAATTTTATACGTCGAATAATTGATTCAACCCCTCGCTCATACTCGGATGTGTGAAGATGAAGTCACGCAGGAACGTAGAAGTCTGTCCCGTCTTCATAGCCATTGCAACCATATTGATCAGTTCCGGAGCATCGGTACAGAACAGGGTACATCCCATAATCTTACCGCTATGGCTATTGATAATAGCTTTCAGCATCCCATCAGTCTGTTGCAAGGTACGCGAACGGACAATGGAGGTTGCCGGCAGTCGGGAGACTTTGAAAGAATACCCCTTTCTCAGTGCCTCCTCTTCCGTAATTCCGATATGTGCCAATGGCGGATCAATAAACACTGCATAAGGCAGAGGATCTCTGTCGTTGATGTCACGTTTCTTGTCCCCGAAAAGCTGATCCCGGATAATACGAAAATCATCCAGTGAGACATAGGTAAATTGCGCTCCTCCTTTTACATCTCCCATTGCCCATATATGAGGGGCATTGGTATGTAATTGGTCATTGACTACAATTGCCCCGTGCGCATCGACTTCTACACCAGCTGCTTGCAGGTTCAGTCCTTCAATCATTGGTTTGCGGCCTGTGGCAATAAGGATCGCATCACCGTCTACAAAGTAAGGAGTGCCGTCCGGAAGTATCCGAATAAGTCAGAGTTACCCCGTCAGTGTGTATCATGGATCGATTGAGTACGGACATTCAGACGAATCTCGACTCCTTTCTTCTCCATCACTTCCCGAACGCTTTTTGCAATATCCGAATCATTGCGGGGCATGAATCTGTTTCCTGCTTCGAGAAGAGTCACTTTACTTCCGAAGCCGGCGTACATCGAAGCAAACTCCAGTCCGATATAGCCTCCGCCTACAATAATCAGGTGCTTTGGCAGAATATCCAATCCAGAAGAGTGGTACTGGTGTACACATTTCGACTTTGCTGAATACCCTCTATACTGGGAATAATAGGTGTAGAGCCGGTATTGATAAAAATCTCTTTTCCCTGCAGTTCGATTTCTTCTTCGGGAAGAGCAACCTTCACCGTATTGGCTGAAACGAGACCCTTTACCTGTGTAAATAGTCACATTAGGGCGTTTGCTTAATTTCTCGTAGTTATTTTCTCTTAAAAAAAGAGGTAAGTTTGTTTTTTTCTGGCAATCGCCTGCCTATACATGTTACTCTGCTTATCAAAATCATTGTGATAAAGCAGGGGTGGAAATCTCTGATTCGTGAATCAAAGTTTTGGTTGGTATACAGGCTACGTTAGGGCAAGCCCCCTCCGTACATTTCATCGGACTGTTCGACGACAGCGACCTGCCATCCTCTGTTGGAAAGTTCGGCAGCCAGTGTTTTTCCTGCCTTGCCGAACCCTATAATAATTGCATCATATTGTTTCATAACTTCCTTTCATTAACGATTTATACTCAGACTATTATAAACACATGAAAGTATATTTGTTTTGCGTCATAAGAAGTCCGGGAAGCAAAGGTGTCCGTAGCGGACAGAATCAGACTTTTTTTCAGTGTTTTGAGTACGCGTTGTGACGAGTCTGAAAGAAGCACTACGGCTCCTGCCAGTATAACGATATCTTTAATAACCAGTCTTCCGGCACCGGACAATAGCGGGAAGCCAAATTCATCTCCACCCAGATTCGGAACCCAGACTTCGGGCGTGGTGACAAGAAAGGATAGTGTGCCTAACGTCATAATGATGGCGAGCGTGTCACCTACCAGCCTACTTTCGGGAAGAAAATGCCCAGGAATACCAGAATACCGATACTCATGATGAGCGCTCCTAATCCATAGGAGAAAGTATAAGTGCGATTGGCTTCGTGCCAGGCGCGGTTTTCCGGAACGAAGGCACCTTCCGCATTTTTATGTTCTTTGTATTCAGGAGCATCTTTCGCATAGAAGAAGCTCATGAACGGGCTGTTGGCTACGAAACGGAACAATCCCGTCGGCTTCGTAGTGGAAATACTTCAGCCCGCCGATCCATACGAATACGACTAGAATGGCTACACGGATAAACTTGGTACCGAAATTTTCAACTTGATGTGAAGGTCAGCAATGCGATAAATTTCTCTTTCATTTTGCGGTTTTTTATGGGTTTAACTTTATACCGCAAAGGTCGTGCTTTCTGCATACCCCCGAAATGGCAATACTTCCGCTTCACTTATCAATTCTTCCCAACTTCCGTATTTCTGAACTGTACGGCACTCTGTCCAGTCATGTTTTTGAAGAAACGGCTGAAAGAAGCCTGGTCTTCAAATCCCAGAATATCGGCAATCTCTTTCGCACTCTTGTTGCTGTAGAGCAGGAGGCGTTTGGCTTCCGCTTCCACCCGTTCGTGGATGACCCTTAGCGGAGAAGGCAGCTTACATGTTGAGAAAATGTTCGAAAGTGTCTTCGGTGACTTGTGAAGCATATCGGCATAGTCCTGTACCTGTTTTTGGTCCGGTAATGCTCGTCGACCAGATTGTAATACTGGCGGACAATCTCGAAGCCGGATTCCTTTTCGCGCGTGATATCCAGTCGCTGACGGGCGATTCGGGTACATTGGATAATGAAACGCTTCAGCAGGATGCGTAGCATCTCCTCCTGCAGGCTGTCGGAAACGGTAAACTCGTTTTCCAGTGCTTCGGTAATCTGGTCCAGTTGCCGGCGCTCTTCTTCGTTCAGTGTAAAGCGGACAAGGTGGGACGAGCCGTTGAAGAGGAAGCCGCTACACGACACCTCGTGGTCATTGCCGTAGATGCAATAGAAGTTACTGTTGAACAGTAAAGTCAGGTATTCACCATCTATGGACTTAAATTCGAGATGCTGCAGATGAGTGAGTGAGATAACGTCGTCTTTTGAGACGTACCATCTCCTGATGGTCGATTTCTACTGATAATGCTTCCGTTGCGTACCCATATAAACTTATAGAGCCCTTTTTCTTTTTGCAAAGCTTTTCTCTGTCAGATAAGAATCTGTAAGCGCGAGTGTTCCTTTTAGTTTTGTGTGATACTGTTGCAGCATAATTAATCCTCCATAGCTGATGCGTCAAATGACAACGGCAGTAAGTCGCCTATACTTTTAATTTCGTAGATGCATTCTCTGCCGTAAAGCAGAATACGGATCGGTTGCCCGTAGCGTTTCTCCGTTTCGAGAATCACCTGGCGGCAGGCGCCACAAGGAGGAATAGGAGTTTCTATAAAGTCCTTTTCGGTTCTTGCTGCGATAGCGAGGGTATTTACCGGTTGGTCGGGATACTGCGAGTTGGCATAGAACAGGGTAGTACGTTCCGCACAAAGTCCCGACGGATAAGCTGCGTTCTCCTGATTGGTTCCTGTCACAATGGTTCCGTTGTTCAGCAGTGCGGCGGCGCCTACCGAGAAATGCGAATAAGGAGCATAACTGCGGGCGGTTGCTTCCATGGCTGTTTTCATTAATGACCGGTCAGCTTCGTTCAGTTCATCGTATTGATATATACTTTGATTATAGCGGTAATTGTGAGGTCCTTCATATCGGTAAATAGGTTAGTTCTACATTATTAATGTTACAAAGTTAGGAAAGAGATTGATAATCCCAATTATTTTTCAGATTTTTGTGTCCGATAATCCACATATAAGTTAAAATGGAGAACAAATTGTATAGACTAGTCTTTCTAACTGCCATTATCTTCTTTGCCGTAGGAGTACAGGCACAAAGACGGAATGCACGTTACGTAGAATATATAAATAAGTATAGTGATTTGGCTGTGGAGCAGATGAAGCTTCACAAAATTCCGGCTAGTATAACGCTGGCGCAGGGATTGTTTGAAAGCGGAGCCGGATATAGCCAGTTGGCACGCAAGAGTAATAATCATTTCGGTATTAAGTGTGGCGGCAGTTGGCGCGGACGTTCGGTACGTCATGATGACGATGCCCGCAATGAATGTTTCCGTGCCTACAAGCATCCCCGCGAATCGTACGAAGACCATTCCGACTTTCTGAAAAGGGGTGCCCGTTATGCCTTCCTTTTCAAACTCGATATCACCGATTACAAAGGATGGGCACGCGGATTAAAAAAGGCAGGATACGCCACCGACCCTTCTTATGCCAATCGACTGATTACGATTATCGAAGACTACGACTTGTATAAATATGACAGCAAAGGTGTCTACTCGGAACGTAAGTTGCGAAAAAGAACCCTTGGCTGCTGAGTCCGCATCCGGTGTATATCGCCAATGATATCGCCTATATCGTAGCCCGTAGTGGGGATACTTTCCAGGATTTGGGCAAGGAATTAGGCATCAGCTGGAAGAACTTGTGAAGTATAACGACTTGCATCGTGAATATACCTTGATAGAAGGAGATATCATCTATCTGAAGAGCAAGAAGAAGAAGGCTTCCAAGCCTTATACTGTATATGTGGTGAGGGACGGTGATTCCATGCATAGTATTTCCCAGAAATACGGCATCCGGCTTAAGAACCTGTATAAGATGAATCGTAAGGACGGAGAATATATTCCGGAGGTAGGAGATCGTTTGCGTCTGCGTTAGAAAAAGTTTTTATGACGAAACTTTATGCCATACTCATGTGTTATTATGTATGATAAAACATGATTAATATATGAGTCTAAACATTGCAAAGAAATAAGAAACGTGTCGTCATTGTAGGCGGTGGTTTCGGTGGCTTGAAACTAGCTAACAAGCTGAAGAAGTCAGGCTTTCAGGTGGTATTGATTGATAAGAATAATTATCATCAGTTTCCCCCTTTGATTTATCAGGTGGCTTCGGCGGGTATGGAGCCAACTTCCATATCCTTCCCCTTCCGCAAGATATTCCAGCATCGGAAAGACTTTTATTTCCGTATGGCGGAAGTACGTGCCATTTTCCCGGAAAAGAACATGATACAGACTTCCATAGGGAAAGCGGAATACGACTATCTGGTTCTTGCCGCGGGTACGACGACCAATTTCTTCGGTAATAAACATATCGAAGAGGAGGCCATGCCAATGAAAAACGTGTCCGAAGCTATGGGGCTCAGAAATGCGCTTCTCGCCAACTTGAGCGTGCTGTGACCTGCTCAACAAACAAGAACAGCAGGAGTTGCTGAATATCGTAATTGTCGGGTGGTGGTGCCACGGGAGTGGAAGTGGCGGGTGTACTTTCGGAAATGAAGAAGTTTGTACTGCCGAACGATTATCCCGATATGTCCAGCAGTCTGATGCACATCTATTTGATTGAAGCCGGGCCGCGATTGCTTGCCGGAATGTCGGAAGAATCATCTGCACATGCTGAACAGTTTCTCCGTGAAATGGGAGTCAACATTCTTTTAAATAAGCGTGTCACGGATTACCGTGACCATAAGGTGATTCACTTGAAGACGGCAGTGAGATTGCTACCCGTACTTTTATTTGGGTAAGTGGAGTGACCGGAGTTTCTTTTGGGAATATGAATACGTCCGTAATCGGTCGTGGAGGCCGTATCAAAGTAGATGCCTTCAATCGGGTAGAAGGAACGAATAATGTATTTGCCATTGGTGACTTATGTATTCTTTCCGGTGACGAAGATTATCCGAACGGACATCCTCAACTGGCACAAGTTGCCATCCAACAAGGGGAATTGCTGGCAAAGAATCTGATCCGCCTGGAAAAAGGAAAAGAGATGAAGCCTTTTCATTATCGTAACTTGGGGTCGATGGCGACTGTCGGGCGTAATCGTGCCGTGGCGGAATTCAGCAAGGTGAAGATGCAGGGATGGTTTGCCTGGGTAATGTGGCTGGTAGTACATCTGCGCTCTATTCTGGGAGTACGCAATAAAGTAGTGGTGTTGTTGAACTGGGTATGGAATTACTTCACCTATGATCAGTCCATGAGAATGATTGTCTATGCCCGCAAGGCGAAAGAGATCCGTGACCGGGAAGCAATTGAGGCAACTACTCATTGGGGGAAAGACCTCATGCAGGAGCCGCAACCGGCCAAACAAGAACCGCAACCAAACTCAAAAGAAATAGTATAGCACCGTTTTTGCGATGGTGTCACTATCCGGTCGGTATAGTGACACTATTACAAGGGAGATAGTGACACTATAACAACAGTATAGTGACACCATGTTTTTTTAAACGGTAAATTCGTACAAGGTGTCCGATATCGGACACCTTCTTTTTATTATTCTCTGTTAATCAGTTGATTATGCTTTTGGCATAGATTTGGTATAATAAAAGGTAAAACAACTGAAAGTGAAATTGTAAATACTTAGATATGGACAGAGAAATACCCAAAGAAGTGCGTAACAAAGAACGCAATAAAAAGATCATCCGTTATTCATCGATAGGAGTGGCCGGTATAGTTGTTATCGGTATACTTATATCTGTCATGCGGACAGGAGTGGAAAAAAAGGATCTGGTACTTTCTACAGTTGATAAGGGAATGATTGAAGTTAGTGTCAGCGCCTCCGGCAAGGTAGTCCCTGCATTTTTGAAGAAATCATCAATTCTCCCATTAACAGTCGTATCGTTGAAGTATACAGAAAAGGGGAGACAGTGTGGAAATCGGTACTCCGATTCTGAAACTCGACCTTCAGAGCACGGAAACGGAATATAAAAAACTGCTTGACGAAGAACAGATGCGCTGCTATAAGCTGGATCAGCTTCGCGTCAATAATCAGACGAAACTTTCCGATATGGCGATGCAGATTAAGGTCTCTGCCATGAAATTGAGCCGCATGAAAGTGGAACTTCGGAACGAACACTATCTGGACAGTCTGGGAGCGGGGACAACAGATAAAGTGCGTCAGGCAGAATTGAGCTATAACGTAGCACAACTGGAATACGAACAGCTCCAACAACAATATAAGAACGAAAAAGAAGTAGCGGCTGCCGAACTGAAAGTGCAGGAACTGGATTTCAATATCTTCCGTAAAAAAGTCTTGCCGAAATGAAGCGTACACTGGACGATGCCCAGATTCGGTCTCCGCGGTATAAAGCGATTCTTACCTACATTAATAATCAGATCGGTGCTCAGATTTCGCAAGGCGGACAGGTGGCCATCATCTCAGACTTAAGCCATTTTAAAGTAGAAGGTGAAATAGCCGATACCTACGGTGACCGGGTAGCTGCCGGAGGGAAAGCGGTTGTGAAGATAGGCAATGACAAACTGGAAGGAACGGTCAGCAGTGTGACACCCCTTGTCTAAAAACGGAGTCATTTCTTTTACAGTGCAGTTGAAAGACGATAATAACCATCGTTTACGTTCGGGACTGAAAACGGACGTTTATGTGATGAATGCCGTAAAGGAAGATGTGATGCGGATGGCAAACGCTTCTTTCTATGTGGGACGTGGTGAGTATGAACTTTTCGTCCGGACATCCGATGACGAACTGGTGAAACGTAAAAAGTACAGCTGGGCGATTCCAACTTTTGAATATGTGGAAGTGGTGAGTGGCTTACAACCGGGAGATGTAGTGGTAGTCAGTGATATGAGCTCTTATAAGAACAAGAATAAGCTGAAAATGAGATAAAAACGATCTAAATTAAATACTTATAGTTATGATAACATTGACTTCTCTCTCTAAGATTTACCGTACGGACGAGATTGAAACGGTAGCACTGGAAAACGTGAATCTGACCGTAGACCGCGGAGAATTTCTAAGCATTATGGGGCCGTCCGGATGTGGCAAATCTACTTTGTTGAATATTATGGGACTGCTTGATGCACCCACAACAGGAACTGTTGAAATTAACGGTACGCACACTGAGGGAATGAAAGATAAGCAACTGGCGGCTTTCCGTAACAAAACACTGGGCTTTGTATTCCAGTCTTTCCATCTGATTAATTCACTCAATGTGATGGATAACGTTGAGTTACCGTTACTCTATCGTCGTATCAGCAGCGGTGAACGCAAGCGTTTGGCGAAGGAGGTACTGGAAAAAGTCGGATTGAGTCATCGTATGAATCACTTTCCGACACAGCTTTCCGGTGGTCAGTGTCAGCGTGTGGCCATAGCGCGTGCAATTATCGGTCATCCGGAGATAATTCTGGCCGATGAACCTACCGGTAACCTGGATTCTAAGATGGGTGCTGAAGTCATGGAACTTCTCCATCGGCTGAATAAGGAAGACGGCCGAACTATCGTTATGGTGACGCATAATGAAGAACAGGCGAAACAGACTTCAAGAACTATCCGTTTCTTCGATGGCCGTCAGGTACAGTAATCCCCTTTTAAACTCTAAAAAAGCTAATCATGACAAAGAATATTTTTATAACTGCTGTTGCGGTATTATTAAGTGTAGCCCTTTGCCCGCTTTGGGCACAAAATGTGAGTGAAGATTGTAAAGTAGGCGAATTTTCCGCTATCAATCTGCGGTCGGTAGGTAACATTATTTTCACTCAGTCCGATACTTATTCCTGTCGGATGGAAGGTCCTTTTGAATATGTCGATAAAACAAAAGTAACGGTAAAAGGAGAAACATTGGTTATCATCGAATATAAGCAGAAGAATGTAAAAAAACGTTAAGAACCTGACGTTCTATATCACAGCCCCTGATTTGAAGAGTGTAAAGATCGATGGTGTCGGCAACTTTAATGCTAAAGAAACCCTGAAACTGAAAAATGTAACTTTCAAACTCGATGGAGTGGGAAACTGTGAGGTGAAAAAGCTCCATTGTGATGAGTTGGAATTAATGGTAGACGGGGTCGGGAATATGAATGTCAATGTAAACTGCAATACTGTGAAAGCCAAAGTGGATGGAGTCGGAAATATCAAATTGTCCGGCAAGGCAGACAGAGCTTCTCTGAAGCGTGACGGAGTAGGCAGAATCAATCATAAAGGCCTGAAATGCCCGGATGTGAGCACGAAAGGCTGGGGATTCTGATAAGTATGAAAATGAATGAGAAGATAATGAGATTACAATGATAAAACTCTATTTCAAACAAGCATTTCACCTGTTGAAGGAGAATAAGTTACTTTCTTCTATCTCTATCATAGGTACGGCAGTGGCTATTGCTATGATTATGGTGATTGTGATCACATTGCGTGCTACTATTGCACCCTTTGCTCCGGAAAGCTATCGTGACCGTATGTTGATTTTCAGGTATGCGGGATTTCAGTATAAAACAAACGAGAACTGGCAGAGTAACGGACCTGTTTCTTATAAGACAGCGAAAGCCTGTTTTAAAGAAATGGCTGCCCCTGAAGCAGTTACTATAACCAGCAGTTTCTCGGAAACGATGCTGGCTGCCAAGCCAGCGGGAGAGAAGGTTAGTTGCAGCGTATTGCAGGTGGATGATGATTTCTGGAAAGTATTTAAGTTCGATTTCCTTTTCGGGATATCCGTTTGATAAGGCTACTTTTTGATGCCGGTGCAACCAAAGCAGTAATATCTGAGGATATAGCCCGGCAATTGTTCGGAACATCGGATGTAGTCGGAAAAACATTCCTTTTAAATCACTCCGCTTATATGATTTGTGGAGTTGTGCGTCCCGTATCCAAACTGGCACGGTATGCTTATGCCCAGATTTGGATTCCTTTAAGTTCAACAGATGCGTTTACCGCCAGTTGGGGTGAATATGGAATTATGGGAATGGTGAGTGTCTACATTTTGGCTAAATCTCAGGATGACTTTCCGGCAATCCGTATGGAAGCTGAACGTCTCAGGGACAGATATATGGAAGGTTATCCGGATTATGAATTGCTCTATCGTGACCAGCCGGATACTTATTTTGTGGCGGCGCAACGATATTCAGCCAATAATCCTCCGGCTGTGAAGCAGGCTGTCCGTCAGTATATAATAACGTTAATCATTCTGTTGATCGTACCTGCTGTCAACCTTTCCGGACTGACATTGTCGCGTATGCGCAAACGCCTTTCTGAAATTGGTGTTCGAAAAGCTTTCGGTGCGCCCAGACGCGAACTGATGATACAGGTACTTTCTGAGAATATGCTTTATTCACTGTTGGGTGGAGTGCTCGGATTAATTCTGAGTTATGGCGCAACTTTCTTTTTGGGAAGTATGCTGTTTTCCATTGACTTTATGGGTAATGGTGTGACGGATTTGCGGACCATGTGTATGGATCTGCTGTTTGACCCGGTTGTGTTCTTGCTCGCATTTTTTGCCTGCTTTGCACTTAATTTATTGAGTGCTGCCATTCCGGCATGGAGAGTGACACGGACAAATATTGTGGATGCCATCAATGAGAGATAACCGAAACATTCAACAAACTAATTTTTAAGAAGATGCAACTGTTAAAACAAATATGGAACGAACGTCGCTCGAACGGGTGGCTGTGGGCAGAATTGCTGATTGTTTTCGTGGTGTTGTGGTATATTGTCGATTGGACGTATGCAACAGCGCGTACTTATTACGAACCGCTGGGATATGACATCACCAATACTTACTATCTGGAACTCAGTCTGAAAAACAATAAGAGTGATTCTTATATTCCGAAAGGGCAGAAGGAAACGACGACGGGACAGGACATTGTTGAACTGACTAACCGACTCCGTCGCTTGCCGGAAGTAGAGGCTGTCTCGATATCAGTGAATGCACGTCCGTATATAGGAAGTAATTCCGGCATCCGTTTTCGCCTTGATACGCTGGTGCGCAGTCCGTTGAGACGTCCGGTAACACCGGAGTTTTTTCAGGTGTTCCGTTATCAAAGTGCGGATGGACAGGGATATCAGCCTTTAATGCAGGCTATAAAAAACGGAAATGCGGTTCTCAGCGAGAATATATGGCCTGACGGTTATAAGGGTGACCGTACGTTATTGGGAAAAGAAGTCGTGAATGTGGATGATTCTACAGACGTTTATAAAATAGCTGCCGTATCGACTAAGGTACGTTACAATGATTTTTGGCCAAATTACAGCGATCGCTATATGGCTATTCCTCTTACGGAAGCACAATTGGCCGAGATTAATGATGACCTGTATCCGCTCAATACGGAAGTTTGCCTGCGTGTAAAGCCGAATACGGCTCCCCGGCTTTCGGAGCGTCTGATGGAACAGTCGGATACCCAGTTCAGTGTGGGAAATCTTTTTATACTGAAGGTACACGATTACGAGATGATACGTGAGGATTATAATCGTACCAATGTCAATCAGATGCAGACGCGGTTTTGGATGATGGGCTTTTTTTGTTGGTGAATATCCTGTTGGGAATAGTCGGTACATTCTGGTTTCGTACCCAGCATCGTCGTGGAGAACTCGGACTTCGTGTCGCAGTCGGTTCCACCCGCATGGGACTCTGGCATCGTCTTAATAAAGAAGGCTTGTTGCTACTGGCACTGGCTGCTTTGCCTGCTGCAATTATTTGTTATAATATAGGTTATCTGGAACTGACGGAAGGTGGTATAGAGTGGAGTATCATTCGTTTTCTTATCACTTTTTGTGTGACAAGTCTTTTGATGGCTTTGATGATACTCATAGGCATTTGGTTCCCCGCCCGGCAGGCGATCCGTATACAGCCGGCAGAAGCCTTACGCGAGGAATAAAAAACTGGAGCTATTTGCATTGTTTTCAATATAATAACTTATCTTTGTAGGCAAAATGTTGAAAACAATGCTGTTTTTTTTGCTTATGAACCGACAATATTACTGTTTGTTTGTAGTTTTGTTCTTCGTTGTTTTTGCCCGGGCGGCAGCAGCAGAACATACATACAATATACTTTTTATCCAATCGTATACCTCACAAACTCCCTGGCACAACGACTTGAATGAGGGGGTGGCAAAGGGGTTCAAGGAGAATGGACTGACAGTAAATATTACTACTGAATATTTGGATGCCGATTTTTGGTCATTCAGTTCGGAGAAAGTGATTATGCAGCGTTTTTGTCAGCGTGCCCGTGACAGAAAGACGGATATGATTATCACAGCCAGCGATGAGGCTTTTTACACTCTTTTCTCTTCCGGCGATTCGTTGCCTTACCAAGTTCCAGTTGTGTTTTTCGGAATCAAATATCCCGATAAAGGAACTTATAGCGAGTCTTCCCAATGTATGCGGATTCACCGCTAATCCCGATTTTTTATGTGATCTTAAAGCAGGCACAAAAGGTATTTCCCCAACGGAAAGAAGTGATATGTGTAATTGACAACAGTTTTCTGAGTAATAAGGGACGTGAGGACTTCAAACAAGAATGGCAGCTTTTTCAGGAAGAGAATCCGGATTACAAGATGAAACTCTACAATACCCAGCATGAATCAACCAATCATATTATTGCGGCTATCTGTTATCCCCGTAATAGTTATGCTCGGGTTGTGGTTGCTCCCAAATGGTCACCGTTCCTTTCGTTTGTAGGCAAGAACTCCAAAGCACCGGTCTTCTCCAGTCAGAATGTGGGGCTGATGAACGGTGTATTTGCGGCATATGACGCAGACGCCTATACCTCTGCGATGTCTGCTGCAAAGAAGGCATCGCGAGTGTTGAAGGGGGAATCTCCCTTGAAACTGGGTGTGACGGAGACGGAACAGGGATTTATTTACGATTATAAACAGCTGGACTTCTTTCATATAGACCCGGATAAGGTTTCCTCCAGTGGCAGTGTCGTTAATCAGCCGTATTGGGAAAGATATAAATTATTGTTTATTCTTCTTTATCCATCTATCCTGGCATTGTTGATCGTCTCTATCGTGTGGCTCATTCGTGTCAACCGTCGTGAAGCTAAGCGACGGATACATGCCCAGACCCGCTTGTTGGTGCAGAATAAACTGGTGGAACAGCGGAATGAGTTTGATAATATCTTCCATTCCATACGCGACGGTGTGATCACATATGATACTGATCTTCATATTCACTTTACCAACCGTTCTCTGCTGAAGATCCTTCATTTACCCTCAGAATCGGGCGGACGGAATTATGAAGGAATGATGGCGGGCAGTATTTTCAAAATATACTATAACGGTCAGGATATCCTTTACAAGATATTGAAGAAGGTGGGAGAGACTGGGCAGAGTGTCATTATTCCCGATGGGGCTTTTATGAAAGAAGTACATAGCGAACATTATTTCCCGGTTTCCGGGGAAGTTGTTCCGATTCATTCAGGCGGGCAGATTACCGGTATGGCACTTTCGGCACGCAACGTATCGGATGAAGAAATGCAGAAACGTTTCTTTGACATGGCCGTGGAGGAAAGTTCTATTTACCCTTGGCAGTTTGATGTGGAGAGTAATAGTTTCATCTTTCCGCAAGGTTTTCTTGCTCGTTTTGGTTATGATGAGTCGATTACTTCCATCACCCGCGACGAAATGGATCGTATGGTTTATCCGGAGGATTTGAAGGAAATGCGTATTCTCTTTGATAAAACATTGGCGGGAAAAAGAAACCAATACCCGTTTGAATTTCCGTCAGCGCAATGCCAATGGAGAATATGAATGGTGGGAATACCGTTCCTCTGTTATTTCCGGTCTGACGAGAGATTCGCTATATAATATATTAGGTGTATGTCAGAGTATCCAGCGGTATAAGACTGCAGAGCAGGAGATGAGGGAGGCGCGTGATAAGGCCCTTCAGGCTGACAAACTGAAATCTGCCTTCCTTGCCAATATGAGTCACGAGATACGCACTCCGCTGAATGCGATTGTCGGTTTCTCCGATTTGTTGAGCGATACAAGCGGCTTTTACAGAAGAGGAAATAGGGCAATTTATAGCAACGATCAATAAGAATTGCGGATTGTTACTGGCTTTGATTAATGATATTCTCGATCTGTCGCGTATCGAGTCAGGAACAATGGAATTTATGTTTGCCAATCATAATTTGCCTCTGCTGCTGAAGACAGTGCATGATTCTCAACAACTGAATATGCCTCCGAGAGTGGAACTGTTGCTTCGTATGCCCGATAATGAGAAAAAATATCTGGTGACAGATAATGTCCGTCTCCAACAAGTCGTCAATAATCTGATCAATAATGCTGCCAAGTTTACGACTTACGGTTCCATTACTTTCGGATATGAGGAAGATGAAGATCCCGAATATACCCGAATCTTTGTGGAAGATACGGGAGTCGGCATTTCCGAAGAAGGTATCCGTCATATCTTCGAACGATTCTATAAGGTGGACAACTTTACACAGGGAGCCGGTCTTGGATTGAGTATCTGCCAGACGATTGTCGAACGTCTGAGAGGAACGATCTTTGTGACTTCCGAAGTAGGTAGGGGAACTCGCTTTACTGTACGTATCCCGAATTTCTGCGAATAAGACTGAACGTTCATTTCTGTGCATAGTGTCCGAAAATGAACACTGATACATTTCTCTAACCGATTGATAGTAAATGTATTATTCTTTTGGCACATGGTTTGATTCTCTCTTAGTGGAAAATACCGTGTACAATGAAAAAAGAAAAGTATATTGTTTGTTCTTGCTGCAGTTTGCCTGCCGTTGGCATTGTCGGCACAGAAAGAGAGGGAAATCACCTTGAACGAAGCTATCGCTATGGCGCGTATGCAGTCTGTTGACGCTGCCGTTGCCTTGAATGAGTTGAAAACATCTTATTGGGAATATCGCACATTCCGTGCCGATCTTCTTCCGGAAATCAATCTGAAAGGAACACTGCCTAATTACAATAAATCTTACGGCTCCTATCAGAATCCGGACGGTTCTTACAGCTTTGTCCGCAACAGCGCCTTAGGTCTTTCCGGTGAACTTTCCATCGACCAGAATATCTGGCTTACCGGTGGACAACTTTCACTAACGTCTTCCCTCGACTACCTAAAGCAACTGGGTAATAGCGGTGATCGCCATCTGATGTCCGTTCCTGTTACTTTAAAACTGACCCAACCTATTCTTGGTGTGAATAATGTGAAGTGGAACAGGCGTATAGAACCTGTGCGATATGCCGAAGCGAAAGCGGAATTTATCACAGCTACCGAAGAAGTGACGATGCGGGCTATTACCTATTACTTTGATCTGCTGTTGGCGAAGGAGACTCTTGGAACCGCCCGTCAGAACTTGACGAATGCCAATCAGCTTTACGAAGTGGCTATAGCTAAACGCAAGATGGGACAGATTTCGGAAAATGAACTTCTCCAGTTAAAACTTTCGGCATTGAATGCAAAGGCTGCGTTGACTGAAGCCGAAAGTGATCTGAATGCTAAGATGTTCCAGCTTCGTGCCTTTCTGGGAGTGGGAGAGGATGAAATCCTCCGTCCTGTTGTTCCCGAGTCGGTAGATTGTGGTAAAATGGAATATAATATGGTTTTGAATAAAGCGCTGGAACGTAATTCTTTTTTGCCCAGAATATTCGTCGCCGTCAGTTGGAGGCCGATTATGCGGTAGCTACGGCACGTGGTAATCTGCGTAGCATTAATTTGTTTGCCAGTGTAGGATATACGGGAGAGAGTCGTGAACTTTCCAGTGTCTACAGGAACTTGCAGGATAATCAGATTGTGCAGGTAGGCGTTCAGATTCCGATTCTGGACTGGGGAAAGAGACGCGGAAAGGTACGGGTAGCGAAAAGCAACCGCGATGTAGTGCTTTCGAAGATACGGCAGGAACAGATCAACTTCAACCAGGACATATTCTTGCTGGTAGAGCATTTCAATAATCAGGCACAGCAATTGGAGATAGCCAAAGAGGCGGATGGCATAGCTCAGCAACGTTACAAAACCAGTATTGAAACCTTCCTGATTGGTAAAATCAATACACTGGATTTGAATGATGCCCAGAACGCCAAAGACGAGGCACGCCGGAAACACATCTCCGAACTTTATTATTACTGGTATTACTTTTATCAGATCCGTAGTCTGACTCTCTGGGATTTCCAGGCTAACACGGAGTTGGAAGCAGATTTTGATGAAATAGTGCGACAATAGGGATTAATCGGGCTATTTGTTGCTTGTATTGAGTATTTACAATATCTTTGTCACAAGTAATTTAAACTATGATTCTGATAATTGACGATGATAGCGCGGTACGTTCTTCGCTTAGTTTTATGTTGAAGCGTGCGGGATACGAAGCACAGGTAGTTCCCGGTCCCCGGGAAGCTATCGAGGTAGTGCGTACGGTAGCTCCGGATTTGATACTTATGGATATGAACTTCACCCTTTCTACTACAGGTGAAGAAGGGCTGACTTTGCTCAGGCAAGTGAAAATATTCCGTCCGGAAACTCCGGTGATACTGATGACCGCCTGGGGAAGCATACAGCTTGCCGTGCAAGGTATGCAGGCAGGAGCCTTCGATTTTATCACCAAACCTTGGAATAATGCGGCATTGTTGCAACGTATCGAGACGGCTTTGGAACTGGCAGGCTCTCCCAAAGAGACAACGCAGGAACAGAATGACGCTTTCGACCGCCGTCATATCATCGGCCGTAGTCAGGGACTGACAGAAGTACTGAATACCATTGCCCGTATAGCAAAGACGAATGCTTCCGTACTGATCACCGGAGAAAGTGGGACGGGCAAGGAATTGATAGCCGAGGCCATTCATATCAACAGTCAGCGTGCCAAACATCCCTTTGTGAAAGTGATCTTGGAGGTATCTCCCAAAGCTTGTTCGAAAGTGAAATGTTCGGGCATAAGAAAGGAGCTTTTACGGATGCTTCCTCCGACCGTATCGGACGCTTTGAGATGGCGAATAAAGGAACCATCTTTCTGGACGAGATCGGTGATCTCGACCCTTCCTGTCAAGTGAAGCTCTTGCGGGTGTTACAAGATCAGACGTTTGAAGTATTGGGAGACAGCCGTCCCCGTAAGACGGATATTCGTGTCGTCTCTGCTACCAATGCCGATTTGCGTAAGATGGTGGGCGAACGTACTTTCCGCGAAGATTTGTTTTATCGTATTAATCTGATTACCGTCAGACTGCCGGCTTTGCGTGAGCGTCGGGAGGATATTCCCTTGCTGGCACGTCACTTTGCCGATCGTCAGGCAGAGGCCAACGGTTTTCCTCGCACCGAATTTTCGGCGGATGCCTTGCAGTTTCTGAGTCGCTTACCTTATCCGGGAAATATTCGTGAATTGAAGAATCTGGTAGAACGTACGATTCTGGTCAATGGAAAGCCGACGCTTGATGCCGCCGACTTTGATGCTCAGTATATCCGTCACGAAGATCAGAAAGTCGCCGAAGGCGCATCCTTTGCTGGTATGACTCTGGATGAAATAGAACGGCAGACGATTTTGCAGGCTTTGGAGCGTCATAAGGGAAATCTGAGTCAGGTAGCTACAGCGCTTGGCATCAGTCGTGCCGCCCTTTACCGTCGTCTGGAGAAGTTTGGAATCAGTGTTTAGCAGATAGATGTTACTATTATTATGCGTATAAAAGGATTCTTTGGTATACTCGTTTTCCTGCTTCTGGTCTTGGGGGGTGGATTGCTTTTCCTTTCAAGCCGGTTGAATATGATCTATTTCTATATAGGAGAGGGGTTGGTCCTTTTTATCCTGTGTTATCTCCCGTTTTTCTATCGTAAGATTGTGAAACCGCTGAACTCTATCGGAAGCGGTATGGAACTGTTGCGCGAACAGGATTTCAGCAGCCGGTTAAGTCCCGTGGGGCAATATGAAGCTGACCGTATCGTGAACGTCTTCAACCGGATGATGGAGCAACTAAAGAATGAACGTCTCCGTCTCCGCGAACAGAATAACTTCCTTGACCTGCTTATTAAAGCCTCTCCGATGGGAGTCATCCTCACTAACATTGGACGAGGACCTTTCCGAGCTGAACCCGATGGCGCAGAAAATGCTGGGTGTCCGTCAGGAAGATGTTCTGGGTAAAAAGATGAACGAGATAGATTCTCCGCTTGCCGCCGAGTTGGCAAACGTACCGAAAGGAGAAACGGCTACCGTCCGTCTGAATGATTCGAATATTTATAGGTGTACGCATTCCTCTTTTATTGACCGTGGATTTCAGCACCCCTTCTTCCTGATAGAAAGTCTGACGGACGAAGTGATGAAGGCAGAGAAGAAAGCCTACGAGAAAGTGATCCGCATGATTGCCCACGAAGTGAACAACACTACTGCCGGAATAACCTCCACACTGGATACGGTAGAACAGGCGCTTTCTACCGAAGAAGGCATGGATGATATTTGCGATGTCATGCGTGTATGTACCGAACGCTGTTTCTCCATGAGCCGCTTCATCACTCGCTTTGCCGATGTAGTGAAGATTCCCGAACCGACGCTCACGCCTGTCGACCTGAATGACCTCGCATTTACATGCAAACGTTTTATGGAAGGTATGTGTACCGACCGGAACATAAAACTTCGTCTGGAGATAGACGAAACGCTGAAAGAGGTAAAAATGGATGCCTCCCTCTTCGAACAGGTATTGGTAAACATCATCAAGAATGCTGCGGAAAGCATCGAGAAGGATGGAGAGATTATCGTCCGCACCCTTTCTCCTGCCATTGTCGAAGTGGTGGACAACGGCAAGGGAATCAGCAAAGAGGTGGAAGCGAAGCTGTTCAGCCCGTTCTTCTCCACCAAGCCCAATGGTCAGGGAATCGGACTGATCTTTATCCGGGAGGTTCTGATGCGTCACGGCTGTACCTTCTCTCTGCGGACTTATGCCGACGGATTAACCAGATTCCGTATCTTTTTCCCTGATCAAATGTCAAACGAGAACAGTTCTTCCGCTATATAGACCTTTTTTTGTTCTGAAATCCCTCCTACCTTTGCCCCGCTCAATTCAATAGGATGTTAAGGTATAAGATATGAGATTAATAATTAAAGGTGCAGTAGCGCTCTTTCTTTTATTGGCTATCAGTATTCCGCTAAGCGCGCAGTATATAGTGCAAGGCGTGGTGACTGATTCTCTGACAAAGGAACCCTTACCTTATGCATCTGTACGTCTGAAAGACACGACCGAAGGAACGACCACCGGAAGCGACGGACGCTTTTATTTCAAAACTCATCGCTCCGAAGGAGTGCTTGTGATCTCAACCGTAGGCTATAATGAATATAGCCGGCTGATCCATCCGGCACGTAATCTTTCGTATAAAGTAGCACTTTTCCCGCTACATACGCGCTCAACGAAGTATTGGTGAAGCCTAAACGCGAACATTACCGTAAGAAAGACAATCCCGCCGTAGAGTTTGTCCGTCAGATGATAGAACACCGTGACGACCATTCTCCTAATGAGAAAGACTTCTGGCAGCGCGACCGTTATGAGAAGACTACCTTTGCGCTGAACAACTTCGACGAAGAGAAACAGAAGAAATGGCTATACCGCAAATTTGATTTCCTGACAGAATATGTAGACACCTCTGCCGTCACCGGAAAACCGATACTGACCGTATCTGCCCGTGAACTTCTTGCTACGGACTACTACCGCAAATCTCCTCATTCCGAAAAGCAGTGGGTGAAGGGACGCAAGCAGGCAGGAGTCGATGATTTCCTTTCCAAACAAGGTATGCAGGCTGCTATTAATGAAGTCTTTAAAGACGTGGACATTTACGAGAACAACATCTCCCTGTTCACCAATAAGTTCGTCAGCCCCTTATCCCGCATCGGGACAGGATTCTCTACAAATATTATCTGATGGATACCTTGCAGATCGGCGGTGAAACCTGTGCGGACCTTGCTTTCACCCCCTTTAATTCCGAATCTTTCGGCTTTAACGGACACCTGTATGTCACGCTCGACTCCACCTATTTCGTCAAACGTGCCGTACTTAACTTCCCGAAAAAGATCAACCTGAACTTTGTCGATTATATGCTGCTCGAACAGGAATTTAAGCGGGCAGAAGACGGTACCCGTCTGCTCGACCATGAAAGTATCACCGTAGAATTCAAGCTGACCGAAGGACAGGACGGTATCTTTGCCCGTCGCGTAGCGGATTACAGTCGTTATTCTTTCCTTCCGACCGAGGAAGCCGATAAAGCCTTCACCAAACCGGAACGTATCATCGAAGAAACCGAAGCGCTGTCCCGACCCGAAACTTTCTGGGCGGAGAATCGTCCGCAAGCAGCCATCTCGCAACAGGAGAACTCCGTAGACCGCCTGATGGCGCAACTGCGTGGCTATCCGGTCTATTATTGGACGGAAAAGGTGCTATCCATTCTCTTCACCGGATACATCCCGACCTCTAAAGAAGCCCCTCTTTTCTATATCGGTCCCATGAATGCCACCATCAGCGGGAATACGCTGGAAGGACCGCGTATCCGTGCCGGTGGAATGACGACCGCATGGCTCAACCCTCATCTGTTCGGCAAAGGCTATATCGCTTATGGCTTCAAAGACGAAAGGCTGAAAGGACTGGCGGAAGTAGAATACTCCTTTAAAAAGAAAAAGGAATATGCCAATGAATTTCCCATCCATTCACTGAAAGTACGTTATGAATCGGACGTTAACCAATACGGACAAAACTATCTGTACACAAGCAAAGACAATGTCTTCCTTGCCTTGAAGCGTGAGAAAGATGATCGTATCGGCTATTACCGGCAAGCGGAAATGACCTATACCAATGAGTTTTATTCCGGCTTCTCCTTCCAGCTCACGGCACGCAGGCGGACGGATGAATCGAGCTACCTGATTCCTTTTCTGCGGAAAGACGGTGAGGTTTACTCTCCGGTTAAAGACTTCTCTACCAGTGCCGCAGAGTTGAAGCTGCGCTATGCTCCGAATGAGAAATTCTTCCAGACTCAATGGAACCGCTTCCCTGTATCGTTGGATGCACCGGTGTTTACACTGTCGCATACCATTGCCGGAAAAGGAGTACTGGGAAGTGATTACACCTATAATCATACCGAAGCGGGTATACAGAAACGTTTCTGGTTTTCCGCTTTCGGCTATACGGATATTATTCTGAAAGCAGGGAAGGTATGGGATAAAGTTCCCTTTCCGTTGCTCATTATGCCGAATGCGAACCTTTCCTACACCATTCAGCCGGAATCCTATTCGTTGATGAATGCGATGGAGTTTATGAATGATGAATATTTCTCGTGGGACGTCACTTATTTCCTCAACGGCTGGCTGTTCAACCGTATCCCGTTGTTGAAAAAACTGAAATGGCGTGAAATCGTTTCATGCCGGGGACTGTATGGTCATTTGAGCGATAAGAATAATCCGGAATATGACAGACGGTTTGTTCGCTTTTCCGATAGCAAGTACCCGTACAATGGGAAAAACACCTTACGTGGAGGCGGGTGTGGGTATTGAAAACATTTTCAAGGTATTACGTTTAGACTACGTCTGGCGGCTTACCTATAGGGATTCACCCGATATTGACAAGTCCGGCCTGAGGATAAGTCTTCACATGACCTTCTAAAAGTTAAATCCTGCTAATTGCAATGTTTATATAGCAAACAAAGACCGCTTTAGTAATTAATTAATCTTATTTTTGCATCAATTTTAGTTTAATTTTAATAGAATAGAAATGAAACAAGAAATTAAACCCGCTACTGGACGTCTTGGCGTGTTGGTAGTTGGAGTGGGTGGTGCGGTTGCCACCACAATGATTGTAGGTACACTAGCCTCTCGCAAGGGACTGGCAAAACCGATAGGATCTATTACCCAGTTAGCCACAATGCGCATGGAGAACAACGAAGAAAAACTCATCAAGGACGTTGTGCCCTTGACGGATTTGGACGACATTGTTTTCGGAGGTTGGGACATTTTCCCGGATAATGCATACGAAGCTGCTATGTACGCTGAGGTTCTGAAAGAAAAGGACCTGAATGGAGTAAAAGACGAGTTGGAAGCTATCAAACCTATGCCGGCTGCTTTCGACCACAACTGGGCAAAACGTCTGAACGGTACGCACGTGAAGAAAGCTGCTACCCGTTGGGAAATGGTAGAGCAACTTCGTCAGGATATCCGCGACTTCAAGGCTGCTAACAACTGTGAACGCATAGTGGTGCTTTGGGCTGCAAGTACTGAAATTTACATTCCGCTGTCTGACGAACACATGTCACTCGCTGCTTTAGAGAAAGCGATGAAGGAAAACAATACAGACGTGATTCTCCGAGTATGTGCTACGCGTACGCTGCTATTGCAGAAGGTGCTCCGTTCGTAATGGGGGCTCCTAACCTGTGTGTGGACACTCCTGCTATGTGGGAATTCTCCAAGCAAAAGAATGTACCTATCTCCGGTAAAGACTTCAAGAGTGGTCAGACACTGATGAAAACCGTATTGGCTCCGATGTTCAAAACCCGTATGCTGGGTGTGAACGGCTGGTTCTCTACCAATATTCTCGGTAACCGCGACGGCGAAGTGCTTGATGATCCGGACAACTTCAAGACAAAAGAAGTCAGCAAGCTGTCTGTAATCGACACGATCTTTGAACCAGAAAAATATCCTGATCTCTACGGAGATGTTTATCATAAAGTACGTATCAACTACTATCCTCCCCGCAAAGACAACAAAGAAGCATGGGACAATATCGACATCTTCGGTTGGATGGGCTATCCCTATGGAAATCAAGGTAAATTTCCTTTGCCGCGACTCTATCCTTGCTGCTCCTATCGCGCTCGACCTTGTATTGTTCAGTGACTTGGCTATGCGTGCAGGTATGTGCGGCATCCAGACTTGGTTGTCATTCTTCTGCAAGAGCCCGATGCACGACTTCGAACACCAACCCGAACATGACTTGTTTACTCAATGGAGAATGGTAAAACAGACATTGCGTAACATGATTGGCGAAAAAGAACCCGATTACTTAGCTTAATCAGGAACCAAGAATAATAAAGTTGAGATTGAGGTTTGCCTTTTACTAGAAAAGACATCGTTGGGGGGTGGATGCTCAACCTCAACTCGTTTTTTAATTAGTAACTTGTAATTTAATGAAGAGTCTCCCTTTCTACCTGTATTGATAGGCACGGGCTTTGGCTCCGGTTTTTCTCCTTTTGCTCCCGGCACGGCTGGGGTGTTACTGGCTTCTATCATTTGGATTGCACTTTATCTTCTGCTTCCCTTTTTCTGTTGTCTTATGGATTACTGCCGCGTTGGTGATTGTGTTTACTTTCGCCGGGATCTGGGCTGCCGATAAGCTGGAGGCTTGTTGGGGGGAAGATCCTTCGCGTGTAGTGGTGGATGAAATGGTCGGAGGGTGGATACCATTGCTTGCCGTTCCCGACAATGACAAATGGATATGGTATGTAGTGGCGGCTTTCGTCCTGTTCCGTACATTCGACATTGCCAAAGCCATTGGGCATCCGCAAAATGGAGAGTCCTCAGAGGTGGGGTAGGTGTGATGATGGATGATATACTGGCAGGGGTATATAGTTTTATCTTGTTAGCAGGAGTAAGATGTGTGATTGGCTGAAGAAAAGTTGCACGGATGATTTCCCAGAAAGGCGGCTTCTTCATGTTTTTGAGGGCGCAGCTTTCTGCTCAAATGGCAACTATTGCAGACTTTCTCGTTACGATTCTTCTGGTGAGGCTGTTTGAAGTCTACTATGTATATGCTACCCTCGCGGGAGCTGTATACGGAGGAATCGTTAATTGCGTAATTAATTATAAATGGACCTTTAAATCGAAAGGAAAGAAAACACGAACGTTGCTGTAAAATTTATCCTTGTGTGGGTATGCAGCATCTGGCTCAATACGTGGGGAACGTATGCACTGACGGAATCATTAGCGAAGATTCCCTGGGTGCGCGATACGCTCAGCCAGTATTTCGGAGATTTTTTCATTATTCCCAAAGTGGTAGTGGCAGTCATCGTGGCACTGTTCTGGAACTATAATATGCACCGCTTTTTTGTTTACCGGAATTTTTGTATACCGGAATATAAACATAGGAAGTTTGTTCAGAAAAAGAGATTGAAATAAAAACAGAAGATTTAGATAAAAACAGATTTAAACACAAGATGAATTACAGAGATTATTTACAACAGTTGATTTATAAGATTATCAATCCTTTGATACACGGAATGATTAAAATCGGAATCACTCCCAATTTTATCACTACAACCGGATTTATCCTGAACGTGGTGGCAGCAGGAATGTTTGTCTATGCCGGTATCTGTGGCGGCCGGAATGACTTGCTATCGTCGGTTGGGCGGGAGGTGTTATTCTGTTTGCCGGATTGTTCGATATGATGGACGGTCGTGTGGCGCGGTTGGGAAACATGAGTTCCAAATTCGGCGCACTTTATGATTCGGTGCTCGACCGTTACAGCGAACTGATGACATTTTTCGGTATCTGCTACTACCTGTCGATGAAAGATTATTCTTTTTATGCCCTGATTGCGTTTGTGGCATTGATCGGTTCGTTAATGGTGAGCTATGTTCGTGCACGTGCCGAAGGATTAGGTATCGAGTGTAAAGTAGGATTCATGCAGCGTCCGGAACGTGTGGTACTCACCAGTCTGGGAGCGTTGTTCTGCGGTGTATTCAAAGATATCACGGCTTTCGACCCGATGTTGATACTGATTGTACCTTTGGCTTTCGTTGCCGTATTTGCCAATATCACAGCTTTCGCGCGTGTGAGACATTGCTATAAGGTAATGATGAAATAATTGTCCGAAAAGCTAAATAGTATTGGTATATTAACACCTTATTAGAATGAAAATAGTTTATTGAACTGCCGTCAAAGAATGAAGCCCTGATTACTGTAATCACTATGGCTCTTTTCCTTTTGCTGACAAGTATCTTCATCGGGCTTCGTTCCGAACATTTCTTAATGGTGGCACTCTATCTGGTCTTATTCTTTGCCGGGCTACCCACCCGTAAACTTGCATTAGCCCTGTTGCCTTTTGCCATTTTCGGAATCTCCTACGACTGGATGCGTATCTGTCCCAATTACGAAGTGAACCCGATTGATGTAGCCGGATTATACAATCTGGAGAAATCTCTTTTCGGGGTCATGGACAACGGTATCCTGATTACCCCGTGCGAATATTTCGCTGCCCATAACTGGCCGGTTGCAGATGTCTTTGCCGGCATTTTTTATCTGTGTTGGGTTCCCGTGCCTATCCTGTTCGGTCTTTGCCTGTACTTCAAGAAGCAGAGAAAAACATATCTCCGCTTTGCGTTGGTATTTCTGCTGGTCAACTTAATCGGCTTTGCCGGTTATTACATTCATCCTGCTGCTCCCCCCTGGTATGCCATTAATTACGGTTTCGAACCGATACTGAACACTCCGGGCAACGTAGCCGGTCTGGGACGTTTCGACGCTTTCTTCGGTGTGACGATTTTCGACTCTATCTACGGGCGCAATGCCAATGTTTTTGCCGCAGTGCCTTCGCTTCATGCCGCCTATATGGTGGTGGCTCTGGTATATGCTATCATTGGCAAATGCAGGTGGTATGTGATTACTCTCTTTGCCGTTATCATGCTGGGCATTTGGGGAACGGCTGTTTATTCCTGTCACCACTACATCATTGATGTGTTGCTCGGTATATCCTGCGCATTACTCGGTTGGCTGGTGTTTGAATACGGGCTGATGAAAATTCCGGCATTTAATAGATTCTTTTGACAGGTATTATAAGTATATAAAGTAAAATATACAGGTATATAAGAAGCAGTGAAGAACAAGTACCGCAATATATTTCTCGCTTTTGGTATCATTGCCGTCCCTGATAATGATATTCACATTCGATATGGATTATCGGGAACTTTGGGTGAATCTGAAGCGTGCAGGAATATATTTGCCCTTGGTCTTGTTGCTTTGGCTGTTTGTCTACCTTATTAATACGCTGTCATGGTATATCATCATCCGTAGCGGAGGCAAACCGGGCTTTTCCTTTTCCCGGCTTTATAAATTTACCGTAACAGGCTTTGCGCTCAATTATGTGACACCCGTCGGGCTCATGGGAGGCGAGCCTTATCGGATTATGGAGCTGAAACCCTTTATCGGAATCGAAAGGGCTACCTCTTCGGTGATTCTCTACGTGATGATGCACATCTTCTCCCACTTTTGTTTCTGGCTGACTTCCGTCCTGTTGTATGTATGTCTCTATCCCGTAGGGTGGGTCATGAGCGTTATTCTGGGAGCTATCACTTTATTCTGCCTGCTGGTTACCGTCCTGTTTTTTATAAAAGGCTACCGGCACGGTATGGCAGTTGCCTTTATCCGCATGGGGAGCCGTCTCCCTTTTCTAAAGAAGAAAGTACTTCATTTTGCCGAAACCCATAAAGAGAAACTGGAAAACATAGATAAGCAAATCGCCCCTCCTTCACCGGGAGAAGAAACGTACTTTTTATTCGGCCCTCTTTCTAGAATACACGGCTCGTGTTGTCAGTTGCCTTGAGATCTGGCTGATACTTAATGTGCTGACAACAAACGTCAGCTTTGCCGACTGCTGCCTGATTGCTGCCTTTTCCTCCTTGTTGGCCCCAATCTTTTTGTTCTTCTTGCCGATGCAGCTCGGTGGACGTGAAGGAGGCTTTGCACTTGCCGTAGGCGGCCTCTCCCTTTCCGGAGCCTACGGGGTTTATGCTGCACTGATTACCCGTGTCCGCGAAATGGTCTGGATCGTGATCGGGCTTGCTCTGATGAAGGTTGGAAACAGGAAAGGAAATTAGCCGGCATGGCATACTGCGTCAATTTTAAGCCGGAAAAGAAAATTCTCGTTTGGCTTTGAAAAATGATGCTTCTTCAAATTTGGTGGTAATTTAACTAGTCGGTGGTATCTCCATTCCCCTCCTTCGGGGAAGGAGGGGTGGCTGAAAGCCGGGGTGGTAGGCGGATACACAATGTTGATAATAACCGACTTACGCATTCACCTACCACCTCCCCCTACGGGGACTCCTCCTTCCCGAAGGAGGAGAATGGAGAATACTATCGACTATCAAATTATTGTTGAATACTATCGACTATCAACTTTCAAATTATTATTTTCCTAATTAATTTTACCACCAAATTTGAAGAAAAACCTGAAAAATAAGGAAGTATCGTTTGGATAGCTCGTGTGAATAGTTAACTTTGCAGTTACTAACATCTTAAAAATAAGAACATGAGAAAACTAACTACCTTTTTGTTGCTTCTGGCAATGTTGATTCCAACGGCCGGAGCGCAGTCAACCGACATCTTTAAAAAGAAGAAAAAGAAAAACAGTAAGACGGAAGCTGTCGACAAAGCGAAAGCCGACTCCATAGCGAAAGCCAAGAAATCTCCTTTCCAACCTTATGCAAGCGTGATCACCGGTAAAGCCAAGACTATGAACGGTTTCTTCAAGGTGCACTGTATAGAAGGAAAATACTTCTTCGAAATCCCCGATTCCCTGTTTGGACGGGATATTCTGATTGTCAACCGTATTGTAAAGGCCCCGGTGGACAAACAAAAACGTAAAGCCGGCTATCCGGGCGACCATATCAGCGACGAAGTGATACGTTTCGAACTGGGACGGGACAACAAACTGTTTATCCGTCAGATCTCTTATCTGGAACATTCCACCGATACACTGGGAATGTATCAGGCAGTGCTGAACTCCAACGTGCAACCTATCGTTGCCACCTTCCCGCTGAAGACGATGCGCAAGGACAGCCTGACGAAAAACTATGTGATCGAAATGACCGACTTTATCCGCAGGGATAATGATATGTTCTCTTTCTCCAACTATGCGAAAGATAATATCGGGGCGACTTCAATGATCTCCGACGCCAGCTATATCGACACCTTGAAAGCCTTCCCGCAGAATATCGAAATCCGCACTGTGCGCACCTTCCAACGGAAACCGCCTATGGGCAGCGCTCTTGAGAAAATGATTGCTCAATACTACAACTCCACCGGTCCGATGACTTACGAACTGAACAGCTCTATGCTGCTCCTGCCCAAAGAGCCGATGAAACCGCGACTCTATGACCCCCGCGTAGGCTATTTTGCTGTCGGCTATAAAGACTTTGACGGTAACCCGCACGGCATGAAATACAAAGCGAACATCACCCGTTGGCGTCTCGAACCGAAAGACGAGGACAAAGAAAGATATCTGAGAGGAGAACTTGTAGAACCCAAGAAACCGATCGTTATTTACATCGACCCTGCTACTCCTAAGAAATGGGTTCCCTACCTGATTCAAGGTGTCAACGACTGGCAGAAAGCCTTCGAGAAAGCCGGATTCAAGAATGCCATTATCGGTAAGGAAGCCCCCACGGACGATCCTACCTGGAGTTTGGAAGACGCCCGCCACTCGGCTATCGTCTATAAGCCTTCCGACATTCCGAACGCAAGCGGACCTCACGTACACGATCCCCGCAGCGGTGAAATTCTGGAAACACATATCAACTGGTATCACAATGTAATGTTGTTGCTCTACAACTGGTATATCGTACAGGCCGGAGCCATAGACCCGGGGGCACGCAAACCTCAGTTTGACGATGAACTCATGGGCGAATTGATACGCTTTGTGTCTTCTCATGAAGTAGGCCACACACTCGGCTTGCGTCATAACTTCGGTTCTTCCGCTACCGTTCCGGTAGAGAAACTGAGAGACAAAGCATGGGTGGAAGCCAACGGCCACACCCCATCTATCATGGACTACGCACGTTTCAACTACATCGCCCAGCCGGAAGACAGCATCTCACGTGCCGGAATCTTCCCGCGCATCGGTATCTATGACGATTGGTCTATCGAGTGGGGGTATCGCTGGATGCCCGAATTCAAGACGGCGGAAGATGAAATTCCTCACATGAACAAGTGGATTATCAGTAAGCTGAAAGAAGACAAGCGTTACACCTTCGGTACGGAAAGCGACCGCGACGATCCCCGCAACCAGAACGAAGACTTGGGAGACGATGCTATGCTGGCTGGTACATATGGTATCAAGAACCTGAAACGTATCATGCCCGAAATTATGAAGTGGACGTACGAGCCGAACGAAGGTTACGAGAAAGCAAGAACTTTATATAGTAATGTCGCCGGACAATTCTCTCTGTATATGGGACACGTGGCGACCAATGTTGCCGGTATTTACAGCACCCCGATTTCGGTAGAGCAGACCGATGTGAAAGCAGTGGAATTTGTGCCGAAAGAGATACAGAAGAAAGCAATGGCCTTCCTGAACAAAGAACTGTTCACCATGCCTACCTGGCTAATGGATAGCCAACTGTTGGAGAAAGCCCAGGTCAACACCTCCAGTTTTATTTTCAGTGTGCAGAGTGGCATACTGAAAGGCTTGCTTAGCAGCCGCACATTGGATAAAATGACAACTAACGAGTTGATGAACGGTACGAAAGCCTACACTTCCGCTGAGATGTTTCAGGATTTGAGAAAGAGTATCTGGAATGATCTGAGAGGAGGGAAAAGACCCGACCTCAATCAACGTGCCTTGCAGAAAGTCTATGTCAACTCATTGACTGCAATGCTCGAGAAGCCGAAGACGAACGCCAATCAGTATATGCCCGATTCTCTGTCGGAAGCATCCGCCATTGCCCGTGGGCAACTGACAGATCTCCGGAGAGACCTTGCCAATGCAGCAAGCGCTTCCGGTGGCATATACAGAAGCCATTACCTGAACCTGAAAGCATTGATTGATACTGCATTCGAAGCAAAATAAAAGGTTGCTTCTTCAAATTTGGTGGTAAACTTAATTAGGAAAATAATAATTTGAAAGTTGATAGTCGATAGTATTCAACAATAATTTGATAGTCGATAGTATTCTCCATTCTCCTCCTTCGGGAAGGAGGAGTCCCCGTAGGGGGAGGTGGTAGGTGAATGCGTAAGTCAGTTATTATCAACATTGTGTATCCACCGACTAGTTAAATTACCACCAAATTTGAAGAAGAATCAATAAAAGAAAGAATTTCTTTTTGAATAAACAGGAAACTCCAACTAATCCGACTTTATCAATCGGTTAGCTGGAGTTTCCTGTTTCATCTTTTTAGAGAAAGGAGAGCGCTTTTCTCAGTTTACACCTTCCCCCAATCCTTTTCAGCATTAAAGCAGGGACAAGCCTTGATCCATTCTTCCGGTTCTATCTCACCGTTTCCGTTCAGGTCGGGACTGAGGTCGCGATGTCCGCAGATGCGGCAGCCCGGGTAATCCTTCAATAAAGTGAGAATCAGCACACGCATCGAATGTTTCTGCCATTCGGTACGGGTATCTTTGGGATGTCCCTTGCAGTCGAGTCCGCCTTCGTAGCAGATACCGATACTTTCTTTGTTGAAGCCACGGGTGTGTGCGCCGATGCGTTCGAGAGGTCGGGTCGATTTGATATCCCCATTTTTGCGGATATAAAAATGGTATCCCGTCCCGTTGAATCCCCGCCTGCGGTGGCAGATATCCAAGTCATATTCCGTAAACTCCCTGTCCTCACGTGTAGCGGAACAGTGGATTACTATCAACTTTATAGGTCGCATACGTTCTCTTTCACAGCGCCCGTTGCGTACAATCTTTATTGCTGCATTGCAGGGCTGCCGCCTGTGCAAGTTGTCCCCGCAGTGAAAAGATCTCCGTATGCATTTCCTTCACCCTCGAACTAAGGTCAAAATAATCCTTCAACACCTTCTCCAATTGCTGCATCAGAAAAGTATATTGGTCTTTCACCAGTTCGCTGAACTCTTTTACCTCCTGCGCCATGACTTTGCGCTTCTTGCGGCTGCTGCCCAGAAAGGGCAGCACCGTCATAATGATTTCTATAATCTTATCTAACATGAATGTGATTTATTAATGAAGAATACCTTTAAACAGACGGGTCGGGAGTGACACCACCGCCGCCCGGTTTATCATTTCCGCCGTTTCCGTCATCGGAGCCGTCGGTTTCGCCTTCGCCCTTCCCCGCAAGGACGAAATCTACATTATTCTCACTTCGGGTGGCAGTGTGGCTGGTATTCACCAGGTGCAGCGCCTTGTCCGCCACGAAACGGACATTTACTTTGCGGATGCTGCGCACCGTGCAATCTTTCTCTTTCTCCGTGCCCTCGCTGCTCAACGTGATGTGGAACGTGCCCAATCCGTCGATCTTCACTTTATCGCCCTGCGTGAGCGACAGACGCAACTGCTCTACAAAAGCCTCGATAGCGTGCTTCACATCTCCCGCTGTGAGCGAAGAATTCGCCTCGATCGCATCCGCCAGCTTATTGACGTCCATAACTCTCACAGTACCCGATTTCTGGCGTACATAATACAACACCTGCGAATCTTCCTGATTCACATACTTTCTGCGCTGATAGCGCTCCACTAATACGTTCATAATTGAAAAAAGTTAAGGTTTAAGTAATAAAATTTTCTGTCCTTATCGACATTACAAATATACGAAATCTGAAAGGAGAAGTCAAGTATTTTGCCATTTATTTTATACTGATTTTTGAAATAAAACAAGGCACGGATGATTGAAAATTATTGTTGTATAAAATTGAATCTATCTCACACTGGAATCACTTTTACTTTGCATGTTTCAGCAGAAACTCCAATGGCGGTACATAGTCCGTAATTTTCGTCATTTCCGGATTATGCCCGAAATAAGCGTTTCCGGTTTCCCCGTTGCGTTGTTTGGCTACGATTATAATGCCGAGCCCTTCGGTGGGATAACCGCTTTCGCGGTCGGTCGGTATGCGTGCGAGGGCAGGGCGGTAGAGTAGTAACACGACGTCCGCATCCTGCTCGATCGCTCCGCTCTCGCGGAGTTGTGACAGTTCGGGGCGACCGGCGGGACGGCCCTCCGACACGCGGTTCAACTGGCTGAGCAACACCACAGGCACATTCAGTTCTTTGGCAAGCAGCTTGGCCTTGCGGGTGGCTTGCGCCACTTCCTGCTCTCGGTTACGGTTGTTTTGTCCCGTCGTCATGTCGCATAGTTGCAGGTAATCGATGATAATCATGTTGCACTCATTCCGGCTTTGCAGCAGCCGGGCGCTGCAACGGATGTGTTCCATGTTGACCGATGTACTGTCATCTACGTGTATCGGGAGACGTGCGAGGTCGGCGGCTGTGGCGTGTGCTTCTGCCAGTTCCTGCGTGCTGACTGTTCCCGACCGCCACCGGCGGGCGCTGATCTCACTGGCTGCCGTCAGCCAGCGGTCGGCCAGCCTTTCCCCTTGCATCTCAAGACTGTAGACGGCTACGGCATATCCTGCCATTGCCGCGTTCCGTGCCAGATGCAATGCCATGCCGGTTTTCCCTACACCGCGGGACGGGCGGCAAGTACTATTAGATCACTGTTCTGGAGTCCGGACGTCATGCGGTCCAGATCCGTCAGTCCGGTGGGAATGCCGGTCACTCCGTTCGTACTCTTGGCGATACGTCCCTCGGCTTCGCTCATGGCGGCGCTCATCAGTGCGTCCATGTCGCGCAGGTGGGTGTTGTGGTTGAACTCACCTTCCAGGCGGTCGAGCAGGTTGTGTGCATCTATCAGCGAGTCGTCGATATCCATGGTTTCGTCCAGCGAACAGGCGAGAAGTTTGTTGAAGCCCAGGATCATTTCGCGCCGCAGGTATTTTTCGTGCACAATCCGGATGTGGTATTCGATGTGTGCGGAACTTGCCACTTTACTGCTCAGTTGGGTGATACCATACGGACCGCCCGCTTCTTCGAGCTTTCCGCGGTGTGAAAGTTCCTCTTTCACGGTGAGGATGTCGATTTTGGTACCCGCCTGATACATCGCCAGCATGGCGGCGTAGATTATCTGGTGGCGTAGCACGTAAAACATTTCGGGGCGTAGCTTGTCGGCTACCAGCGGCATGGCTTCCTGTTCTATCAGGCAGGCGCCGATGATCGCTTCTTCTATTTCGGGAGCCTGTGGCGAAACTCTGTTTTCGGTATTCATATTATCAGTATTCGTTCAGGAAAGCTTTGTTCGATAAATAACTGCCGGCATGGAGGAGAAAATTGACGTTCGTCTGGTGGAAATAATATACTTCGATGTTGTCGATTGCCAGTTGTTGTTCCTTGTCACTCAGCTTCTTCCACTCGCGTTGCGCCTTGGCGATGTTCTCCTTGGGAAGCTGCGTGATGCTGTGGTATTCGTTCCAGAACAGTTGGAACTTCTCGTTGACAGCTTTCTTTTTCTGTTTCCCGGCATCGGGCAGTCCCACCCATTTGTCATATTCGACGACGCGTATGTGCAGGGATGTATTGTTGGGGTGGGGGATGATTTCGATGATTCCCCGGGTGGCAAGTCCGTGCATGAAGCGGAAAGTCTTCCCGGTGGACCAGTGGAGAACGCGGCTCCAGTCGCGGTAACTGAACAGGCTTTCACCTCTTTTTTGCACGGGCAGTTCTTGTTGCAGCGGTCGTTGTATAGCGTTTCCGAATAGTTGACTTTCATCAGGATTTTCAGGAGTGCCTCTATCTCTCCCTCTTGCAGGTGCAGATTTTCTATCTGTTGTTGCAATAAGGTTTTCGGGATAATGAGAAAACCATGCTTTGTCATGGCTTGAAATTAAATTTGTTCATTTTGGCTTATTTAAAATTTTCGGTAAAGGTAATCCCTTTGCGTATGGCTTGCAAGAGGCGTTGTGGTGTGTGGATGACTGTGGACGGTTGCGGACTTCGAATGTACTTCCGCTAACTGTTTTTTCTCTCTGCGGATGTTCTCCGGAGGGGATGATGAAACAGATACTCCGTTTCTGTCCGGCAGAGCCTTTGATACAGACAAACAGAGCCTTCGTTCGGTTGAATCGGAGGCTCTGTTTTAGTTGAAAAAAAATACGGTCGTTTTTACGAACACTTTGTGGAACACTTTTTTCCTACTGCAAATAGCTGTATTTTTGAGAGTTATCTTTCTGTGGGAAAAAATGCCGAACGCAAAGTGGAATACATAATAAACGATAAAAGATAAATGATATATTTAAAAATATATAGTTCGATTTTTCTTTTATTTCTTATCCGTGTTTTTGTTTTCTGCTACGCGCTGTACTTTGACCGACAGTATAATGTGGGGGCGGTCCCCAATGGCGGTAGATGATTAGCTGCATTTCGGGGCTGATCTCGATCGTCGTGTCGGTGTAGTGCGCGTCGGCAAGTTGTTCACTCAAAGTCATTACTTGCTTTGATACAATTACGCATTTTTTTGCTGGCGGACGATGTACTTGCCATTTGAGGGAATATGCCATTCTCTGCCAAATCGGAAAAATGCTTGAAACCGTTAATGCTGTAGCTTTCGTCAGCTACTTCATTACTTTTCATAAATTTACAATTTAATTGTTTCTTAATTATGGACTTTTGTCTTAAAAAACCGCACAAATATATGAAAAATATATTTGATAAATAACATGAAAGTTTTAGTTTTTTACTTTTGTAAATTTATGTATGTAAATTTTTTTATATATTGATTTTTTTGTTTTTTACTAAAGTAAATTGTGAAATTAGTAAATATTAATTATTAAATTATTTTTTAATGAAAAAGGAAAGTTTTACTTCGTTTATGAAACAAGTGGCTGTTGATTTGCAGCAGAGTGGAAATTTAGGGACTGCTCATGTATATAGAAGTAGTTTGAATGCGATTCTTACTTTTCAGGGTTCGGAAAGCGTGGAGTTTCCGGAAATAACTCCGGAGTGGTTGAAGCATTTTGAGGGTAGCCTTCGTGCCCGCGGGTGTAGTTGGAATACGGTGTCTACGTACCTTCGCACGATGCGTGCCGTTTACAATCGGGCCGTCGATCTTCATCGTGCGCCGTACGTGCCGCATCTGTTTCGCTCCGTATATACAGGTACGCGGGCGGACCGCCGTCGGGCATTGGATGCGGAAGATATGAAGAAGGTGTTTGCCCGTCTGTTGCAGTCGGATGCGGTTACTCCTGCCATGAGGGGTGCGCAGGAATTGTTTATCCTGATGTTCCTGCTCCGGGGGCTGCCTTTTGTCGATCTGGCTTATCTGCGTAAGAGCGATCTTCGGGGGATGTCATTACTTACCGTCGCCACAAAACGGGTCGTCCGTTGTCGGTGACGTTGACGCCGGAAGCCATGTTCCTCTTGCAGAAGTATATGAACCGTGATAAGCGTTCGCCTTATTTGTTCCCTATTCTCCGCAGCGCCGAAGGTTCGCCGGAAGCTTATCGGGAATATCAGTTGGCATTGCGCCATTTCAATTATCAGTTGGAACTATTGGGAAGGTTTTTGGGATTGAAGGATAGATTGAGCTCCTATACTGCGAAACATCTACAATCTATCT
>VOFJ01000560.1_pt1 | contig 42393 bp, 78 predicted proteins | sample 5384081 | NCBI WGS metagenome assembly VOFJ01 (sample SAMN12384729, study PRJNA508395) | human gut metagenome | isolation source: healthy gut I | host: Homo sapiens
GAAAGAATATTCTCATACAATTTCTGATTCGTTCTGGGATAACAGACATTTACGCCGCACCCCAGCACCGCATACGTATTTCCGCCCGCTTTTAATGCTCCGATATGTCCGTATGCATCAATTCCTCTTGCCATGCCGCTTAAAACCTCCGCCCCGCAAAGCGCCAGTTTTTCACCGATCTGTTCTGCCATTTTCTTTCCGTATTCCGAGCACATTCTCGCCCCGACGACCGCCACTCTTCTTTTTTGAGAAATCAGGCATTTTCCCTTTGATGTACAAACTGTATGGAGCATCCACGATATTCCTGAGCTGTTTAGGATATGACTCCATCTCACAGGACAAAAAAGAGATCCCGTTTTCTCCCAGCGCAGATATTTTTCTTCCAGATCCCAGTTTTTTCTTCCGGTCTGTGATCGCATGCACCTGGCGGTCAGACAGCCCGGAGAGCTTTTTCTAACTGCTCTTTTTTTTCAGAAAAATAAATTTCTTCCGCAGAACCTGCCTGTCCCAAAAGGCGGTGGATCGTCTTACAGCCGACTCCCGGAATATTTGAAAGCCAGTACTGATATTTCATAACGAATCCCTCCAGAATCTTTTATCAATATTGCGATAGCAGACTGAACCTCATTCAAATGCGCATCCAGAATGTTTTCAGAGGCGTCCATATCTGCCAGAGTCCGCGCAACCTTTAAGATTTTATGATAAGACCGGGCAGTCAGATTTAACTGTTTGTAAATTTTCTTCATATATTTTTCCTGATCTTTCGACAGAGCACAATATTCTGCAATCCGTGCGGCCGGAATCTGGCTGTTAAACTGAAAATCTTCGTTCTGATAACGTTTTTCTGGATCGCATGCACTTCTATCACACGTTCACGGATTGCATCTGAACATTCCTCTTTTTTCGTCCCGTTCAGCTCTTCAAATTTAATCTGTGGCGTCTCCACGCAGATGTCAATGCGGTCTAAGAGCGGCTGGCTGATGCGGTTGATATAGCGTTCAATGGAAGCAGCCGTGCATCTGCATTTCTGCATATCGGGATAATAACCGCATTTGCAGGGATTCATGGCGCCTAATAAGCGATAAAATCAGCCGGATATTCATACGTGCCGTTTACGCGCACTAAACGCACTTCCTTTTCCTCCATCGGCTGTCTTAAAATCTCAATAGTATTTTGCTTAAATTCCGGCAATTCATACAAAAAATAAAACGCCCTTGTGTGCCAGAGAGATCTCTCCCGGCTTTGGGATCAGTCCACCACCCACTAATCCCCTGCGTTGTGATCGTATGATGCGTGACAGCGGAACGGACGTTCCTCCATTAATTGTTCCCCGTAATTGAAACTGTCCGGATACACTGTAAATTTTCGAAAGCTCCATCTGCTCTTTTTTTCATCAAGCGGCGGAAGGATTGTCGGTATCCGCATTGCCGTCATGGTCTTACCGGCACCGGGTGGTCCTATCATCAGCAGATTGTGCATACCGCTCACTGCCACCCTCACAGGCTCTCTTTACAAAATGCTGCCCCTGGATATCCGAAAAATCGAGCAGCCGGATCGTTTTTTCCACTGCTTTTCCTATTTCTTTTTCAATGTATGTGCCCCCGTTTAAAATATGTATCATTTCTGCAATACTCTGCACCGCAAAAATTTCTATCTCTTTTACAAGCAGCGCCTCTGTCTGATTCTCCGCCGGTACGATACAACGTGATGCCGCGTTCCTTTGCTCTGCCACCATAGGCAGTATTCCATTGACGGGCTTTACCTCCCCGCTCAAGCTGATCTCACCCACGACCATCGTGTTCTTTAACGCTTCCTCCGGCACAATGCCAATGGCACAAAGCACTGCGGCAACAACCGGAAGGTCGAAGCCTGATCCGGTCTTTCTGATATTGGCAGGGATAAAATTGATCGTGATACGTTTTGGTGGCAGAATATACCCTGTATTTTTTCAGTGCTGTGCGCACACGCTCTTTGGATTCTTTTACCTCAGGCGAAAAAGTGAACCGACCATCTCAAAAAGCGGCATGCCATCTGAGACATCCGCCTCCACATAGACCGGGATGCTCTTTGATCCCCTGGATGATCGAGGTTGTTACTAAACTATACAAATACCCTTCCTTTCCCTCGTTTTCTGCATCAAAAATAAATGTATTCGAAAATACTCTGTGGATACCGCAGGGAATCCTGCAATGATTCTGATAAAAAAGATTCCGACATCCGGCAGAAGCCCTCATACATCTGCCAGATGCAGTTTTAGTATAGCACATTTTCCAGATTTTACAATATTTCTTCTATATTATAATACACCTAAAATGCCTGCCTGAGTTTTTTCGATCGCCCTCTTTTTTCGATCCTCGAAACATGGGATCTGAAATCCCAAGTTTTCTTGCGATCTCCCTCTGTGTCATTGTCTTTTTCCCATAGAGTCCGTAACGGTTTATGATAATAAACAATTCCCTTCCGGACAATGTCTGCGGAATAATTTCATTCAGCCGTCTGACTTTGCGATCCTGTTCCAGCAATTCCACAACATCCTCGTCCTCGCTGACCACAACATCCAAAAAGCTGGATCTGGTTCCCCTCTTTATCAGTTCCAATCGGCTCATACAGGGAAACTTCTTTTCGACGTTTTCTTTTTTGCCCGGAAATGCATTAATAGTTCATTGTCAATACACCTTGCCGCATAGGTCGCAAGCCTGCTCCCATAATCCTCTTTGTATGTTTCCCACTGCCTTGATCAGTCCAATGGTTCCGATGGAAATCAGATCCTCCATCTCATCCTCCGGGTTCTGGTATTTTTTTGCCACATGGGCAACCAGCCGCATATTGCGCTCGATCAGCTCTGTTTTCGCCTCAAGGTCACCATTTTTTTCATTTTCTTCAGACATTCGCTTTTCCTGTTCCATCGTCAACGGAGATAAAAATGTTTTCAAAACGCACCTTAAAAAGCTTTCTTGATACATCTTATGTTTTAGGGCAAGTTCTCCGTGCTTTTCCTCTTTTAATTTTTCATGCTTTTCGCTATAATCGTTTTATGGTCTTAGGAAAGGAACGATTATGACACGTGATTTAGAATATAACATAACCGCACAGGACAATGGTGTGACCATCTCTGACTATCTGAAAAAGCAGGGTTTTTCCCATGCCGTGATCGTGCAGTTAAAAAGATTCCGAAAGTATTCTTTTAAATGGCAAATGGGAATATATGAGTACCAGGCTTAACGACGGGGATTGTCTTTTTTATCCATTTTGAGGAAACGGAAGGCTCTGAAAATATTGTTGCCACCAATCTCCCTCTCTCCATCTGTTATGAAGATGAGGACATTTTAGTGGTAAACAAACCAGCCGATATGCCAATCCATCCTTCCATGAACAATTATGACAACACACTCGCCAACGCTGTCTGCCATTATTACCAGACACAGGGCATTCCTTATACGTTCCGCTGTGTCAACCGCTTAGACCGGGACACCACCGGGCTCACCATCCTTGCCAAACATCTCATCAGTTCCGCAATATTAAACAGCGAGGTGTCAGTCCGGGGCATAAGCAGGGGAATATCTTGCCATTGTGAAAGGTTTCACAGAGGATGAGGGGACGGTCAACGCTCCGATCGGGCGGAAAGAAGGTTCCACGATAGAACGGCAGATCGATGTGCTTCACGGTGAAACTGCCATCACGCATTATAAAAGACTTGCCTATCAAGACGGTCTTTCCCTGATCTCCCTGAAATTAGAGACCGGACGTACCCATCAGATCCGCGTTCATATGAAATCTATCGGGCATCCATTGATCGGTGATTTTTTATACAATCCTGATTTTACAAAGATAAACAGACAGGCTCTGCACTCTTACCGGCTTCGTTTCACCCACCCGGTCACAAAGAAACCACTGGTGTTCACTGCTCCTTTGCCGGAAGATATGCAGGCTCTTTTTTCCTGAAATGATATTATGATCTTTTTTTCTAACTGTTCTTTCAATTGCAGTAACGGTTTCTTTCTCATACGGATTTTATGTGAGAGAACCTCTTCCCGGATAAAGCGGTTCGTTGCTTTTTCACCTTTTATTGCAAGCATTTCCAACAGAAGTTCTAACAATGCCCCTCGTATCATCATGGAGCACATGAAATTGCCGTCCGTTCATATAATATGCTAAAGCACTGTCGTCCCGGTACTTTTCTTTCTGGTAGTTCTTCGATGCCGCTACGCGGTCTATATACATTTCCACCACATAATTGACCGGCATCTTCATGCCACAGAGACCTTTTGTGTTCCCCTTTTGCGGCTCCTTCTTTATCCGGTATTCCATAATCAATCCAGTACTCCAGATGATGTTTATTTCTTCCCTTGTGATGCAGCCAGGCGGAAGAATAACCAACCGCCTCACGCTCTGCATTGTTCGGGGCTCATATTGCCCTGATAGTATTTACATCCTACGATAAACTCAGTCGGACTGTATTTTGAAAGATCGTGAAGCAGTCCCTGCCTGATCAGTCCAACCTGAAAGCACCCTCTCATCACAAGTATTTTATGATGGTTGATCGTGCAAAAATGTTTCCAAATATTCATTTCCCTGACTTCCTATTTTCCAAGTAATAAAACGACAGACTGCGGTCTGACCGTGATCCTGTGCTGGTTTTCCGCCAGTTTTTCCTCTGGCAGGAAAGCATGTTCCTGTTCTGCGGTGTCCATGACTACATACCATTTCTTCTTCCCGGCAAGCTTCGGCAGGGCAAGTTCATTCACTCCGGTATGGAAATTATAGCCAATATAGACCATATCATCCGGCTCACCAGCATCATTCACGGCATAATCCCCACAGTACATCACACCAAATGCTCCCTTTTCTTCCGGGAGTCCTGCTGCCCAGGCATTGTCCGAGTGATAGGACAGATCCGGACAGCCCTTGTGCAGATAATCGTTCAGATGCATCGGTTCCGCTTTACGTATCACCGGATGCGCCTTACGGAATATTGCAAGTTTTTGTACAAACTCCCTGCAGCTGGCCTCCATGCCCGTGTTCCTCTTCCAATTCACCCAGCCGGTTTTGTTATCCTGACAATATGCATTATTATTGCCCTGTTGGGAATTCAGTGCCTCATCCCCTGCAAGGAGCAGCTGGCACTCCCCAAAAAAACACCATGGACAACGCCATATATAAGTGTTTTCTTCGAAGTTCCTTCACATACTTTCTTGAAGTTTTACCCTCTGTGCCACAGTTGATGCTGAAATTATAATTTGAACCGTCTGCATTTTTCTTCGCCGTTTGCCTCATTGTGTTTCTCACAATAGGAAAAAAGATCTGCCAGCGTAAAGCCATTATTGTTTGCCATAAAATTGACAAAACCGACTGTTTTGTTCTGTTTCTTCTGCTGATTGGCAAATTCAAAAAGGCGCCGCCCTGATGATTTAACAATTTTCTTCCCATATAAAGATACTCGTCATTGTATACAAACAGATGTGGATAGTGTTCCTTCTCCTTCCACAACTGTTCCGGGATATACTGATAAAAGATCTTGCTTCTCCGCAGGTATAAATCCTGGGCGATTGCAGTGATCGGCACATTTTCCCCGATCAGATGAAAACCATCTACACGAAATTCCGTTGCCCAGTAACGAAGTGCATCCATGATCAGGTTCTGATTCTCCTCCTGCTCAAAATACATCTCCATCACGCACTCCATCTGATTCTGATGCAGTGCATCGATCAGATGTTTCAATTCCCGTGTCACATTCTTGCTACAGCCATAAGAGGCTTTCGGAGCAAAATAGAATCCTTTTGTATACCCCCAGTAATTGACTTTTAATTTTTTTCTTTGTCTGTCCCGGAACCGGCTTCCTTTTCCGGTATGCTGCCCTGTGGTATATACCCTGGAAGTTTTTTTGTTTCTTTGGAATCTCAATCTCCTCAAACTCATAGACCGGCATCAGCTCCACCGTCGTCACGCCTAACGCTTTCAGATAGGGAATCCGCTCCTCCACTGCCGCAAATGTTTCCACGCATTTTCCCTTTTTCCCGGAATCCATGGAAAATCCCCTGACATGAAGCTTGTACATGACCATTTCGTTTTTCGGGATCTCCGGGCAAAGACGCGCTCTGCCATTCATATTCTTTTTTTCTTCAAAACTGCCACAGACTAAGAAGTCACATTCTGCTCTTCTCGCATCATCCCACTTTTTCTCTTCCAGCAATCTTCGATGCGTAGGGATCCGGCACTATCTCTCCATTGATCTCATAATTATATAATAAATGATCTGCCTTCAACCCATGTATGTAAACAGATCTGACTGCCCCTCTGCAAAAATGCGGCCGGAGCCTCCACCCTGCCGGCGACCTTTAAGGATCTGTCATATAATATGACTTCACACACATCTTCTTTTTCTCCTGCAAAAGTAAAAAATGACACCATCTTTTACGCTCTGCAATCCAAATCTTAAATAATTACCTTCTGTCACTGTATAGTTCATTCTGTCACCAGCCTTGTATTTTTTTTTCAAAAAAATGTTACGACATATAATATTATTATACCTTTAACCGATAACTTTGTATAGAAGAATGTTTTTTTGCATTTCATGAATTTTTTTTTTATCTACACAACAGGAAAAATTTATGCTAGAATTTTAATGCTAAATATAGGACGGAAAGGTGCTTTATGAAAATCGTTTCAATTAATAACCTGAAACCGGGCATGGTCATCAGTGAAGATGTCTTTTTTCCTATCATGGGCAATGTCTTGCAAAACAGAATACTCCTGTTACATTGCAGCTGATCGAACACTTAAAGTTCTATCAGATTGCTTCTGTCAGCATTTTCCCTGAAAATCATGGTGACCGCAATTCAAGCACTATGACTGCACGACGTTTGGAAACTTATTCCCAACGTATCCGCAGAAGCCCGGAATTTCAAAGATTTAAAACAGATTACACAAAAAAGTTTCCTTTATGAAGGAAAATATCAATAACTTTATCGCCAATGACGAGGATCTCAATGTAGATCAGCTTCTGGATGAAACTCTGACGCTCTTTGGAGAAAACAGTACTACGATCTCCATGTTCGATATGCTGCACAATATGAGACAGATCGATGATTCCACCTATGCGCACAGTGTCAACGTCGCACTGATCTGCCGTCTGATCGGCAAATGGAAGAATTTTTTCCGAGAAGGATATGGACACTCTGACCCTCTGTGGTCTGCTTCACGATATCGGGAAATCCAAAATTCCAAATGAGATCATTGGAAAGCCCGGAAAGCTTACAGATTCCGAATACGAAGAGATCAAGAAACACCCGGTGATCGGCTACAATCTGGTCAAAAATCTTGACATCGACCAGCGTATCAAAAATGCCGTTCTCTTACACCATGAACGATTCGATGGAAAAGGATACCCTTTAGGACTTACCGGCAACGAGATTGATGATTTCACATCCATCGTATCCATTGCAGATGTCTATGATGCCATGACAGCCAACCGCTGTTACCGTGATGGTCTGTGCCCATTCGAAGTGATCGCAATATTTGAAAAAGAGGGATTGACACAATTTAATCCAAAATATATCTTGACTTTTTCTCGATCATATTGCTAATACTTATATCAACAATGAAGTATTGTTAAGTGACGGATCTTCGGGAAAGATCGTGCTGATCAACAAGAAGCTTACACGCCCGACCATCCAGCTTGACAATGGTAACTTCGTTAATCTGGAGAGTCGTCTGGATCTGTATGTCCAGGCTATTATCTAATAATATGAATGAAAGAGGTGCCCAATGGCAGAGAAAAACAAGTTCAACAACTTAGACGATGAAGACATGTTCGTAACACTCGACTTAGATGACGGCAGTTCCATGGAATGCCAGATTCTTACCATCTTTGAGGCAGATGGCCGCGATTATATCGCACTTCTTCCTGTAGATGAGGACGAGCACCAAATGAGGACGGCGAAGTATTTATCTACCGCTATTCTGAGGATGCAGAGGGAAATCCTTCCCTGGAGGAATATTGAGGATGACGAGGAGTACGAAGCCGTATCCGACCGCTTTGATGAGTGGCTTGACGAGGCAGAATTTGAAGATTTAGACGATTAAGCAAAAAAAGAACTGATGCGCTTTTTGGAAGTTGCACATCAGTTCTTTTTTTGTGTATAATTTTATTTTTTCTGTGATTCTCTTATGAATCTGGAAATGTCTGTATTTTTGTGATTCAACTGTTCAATGGAATAGAGATGCGGCTTCTTTTTTTGCGCGCGTCATTCCCACATAGAACATCCGCCGCTCCTCCTCCACTTCATTGTCAAGCACAGCCTTTTTATAAGGCATAATTCCTTCATTCACATCGATAATGTAGACATTGTCATATTCTAAGCCTTTTTGAACTGTGTAGTGTGGCAAGTGCAACGCTCTCCGGGTTCTGATTCTGCTGTCTATAAATCTTTTTCCAGTTCCGCCGTATAGTTTTCGATATGCTCAAACCAGTCATTATAAGTGTCGAATCCCTTCGCACTGTTCTGTAACTCCTCAAGTACCTCATAGAGATCCTCCACATTCATTCTGCGGTAATCTGCATACTCCACACAGAATTCATCATAGCCAATCCCACGGCGGATATAATTGATCGCCGCATAAGGGCTCATGGTTGAGAGCATTTTAATATCGTACTCCAGCCGCTGGATGCGCTCTGCCACCCACGGTTTATCCTCGTAAAACCACTCCCAGACATCAAACGCTACCGTTTCTTCGTCCAGAGAGTCCCCTGCTGATATAGCGTTTCGGGCGGTTCATGATTTTTAAGAAATCTTTCCGGTAACGGCTTCCCATCGCAATTTTCATGTATGCAATGATATCCTTCGCAATCCAGTGTTCATAAAGATTTGGAACATTATCCTTCATACGGAATGGAATGTTGTATTCCAGCAGCTTTTCCATCAGCATCTGCGGCTGCGTATTCGTCCGGAAAAGAATGGCAAAATCTTCGTATCTGCCGCCTCTGTCCATATGCGCCTGTATATCCCAGATAATTTTGGCGATCTCTTCCTCTGGCTTTTTAAACACTGCATACTCAACCGGTTCTCCTGCCTCCTGGTTCGCCTGAATCTTCTTTTGGAAACGTTCCTTATTACATCCGATCAGACGGAGTGATGCCTCCACGATCTCTTTTTGTGAACGGTAATTGGTATCCAGTAAAATCTGCTCTGCCTCCGGATAATCGTCTTTAAAATGCAAAGATAAGCTCCGGTCTTGCCCCACGGAAACGATAGATGGACTGGTCATCATCTCCCACGACAAACAGATTATTTTCCGGTGCCGCAAGCATTTTAACAATATCAAACTGTATCTTGTTAATGTCCTGAAACTCATCAATAAGGATGTACTGAAACTTTCTCTGCCATGCCGATAAAATATCTTTTTCGCTCCCTGAAAAGCTCATAAGTATAAACGAGCATATCATCAAAATCGATCAGTTTATGCTGATGCAGATATTCATGATATTCTCCATAAATTCTTCGAAATATATTTTTCAGCACAGTTCGTGGAATAGTAATGTTCGATGGAGACTCCTGTATTTTTTACCATACTGATCTCTCCAAGAATGGATGATACAAATTCCGTTTCATCCTCATACTCAAGACGGTTTTTTTGGACAAGTTCACGCATAAGCGCATACTTTTGTTCTTCCCGGACGATATTATTTGCATTGTAATTGTATGCATGCTTTTAAAATGCTAAAATAAACGGCGTGGAATGTTCCAAATGTGACCGGATACGAACCGTTTCCCATCAGACTTAAGAAACGGGTCTTCATTTCCAATCTTTGCCGCTTTTTTGTAAAAGTAATCACTAAAATATTGGACGGATTCACATGATATTTTGTGATCAGTTTTTTGTCCGCTCCGTAATGACCGCTGTCTTTCCGGAGCCTGGACCTGCTTCAGGGTAAGGCACACCATTAAAATGTCCGATTGCCTTCACCTGGGAATCATTGTATCTTTTTTTCCATAAATACCCTTTTTATTTGCTGAGTAATTCAATACCTTTTTTTTTGATACGTGCAATGGATTCTTCTTTTCCAAGAATCTCCATTAATTCGGTTGCACCGCCCGGTGTCATCTGTTTTCCGGAGACAGCGGTACGGATTGGCCACATAACGTATCCGTTCTTGACACCCTTTTTCTGCAACATACTCACAGAGCATTGCATAAAGTGCGTCGTTGCTATAGTCCTCCTGCGCCTCTAATCTTGGCAGAACTTCCGTTAAAACTTCTAAAGATGTCTCTGCATTTGTCTTCATCTTCTTGTGTGTATACATTGCAACATCGTACTCTGGTAATTTTTCGAAGAAATCAATATGTTCTGCAATATCCGGGAACACTTCGATTCTTGTTTTTACCATAGCTGCGATCTTTTTTTTAAAGTCAAGGTCTTTCGTAATAACTGCCTTGATATATGGAAGTGCTCTCTCATAGAACTTGTCAAAATCCATTGCCTTAATGTATTTCACCATTCATCCACTTTAACTTGGTGTAGTCAAATACTGCCGGTGATTTGCTGATTCTGTGGTAATCGAATTCTTTGATCAGTTCATCTAAGGTAAAGATCTCGCGGTTATCTTCCGGGCTCCATCCTAAAAAGTGCAATATAATTGACAACTGCTTCTGTCAGGAATCCCTGCTCGATCAGATCTTCAAAAAGAGGAATGTCCGCTTCTCTTGGACAGCTTCTTGTGGTTCTCATCTGTGATCAGTGGCAGATGGATATAAACAGGTGATTTCCAGCCAAATGCATCGTATAATCTCTGATATTTTGGAGAGGAAGAAAGGTACTCATTTTCCTCTTACTACATGCGTAATATTCATAGTATGATCATCGACAACGTTGGCAAAGTTGTAAGTTGGATATCCGTCTGATTTGATCAGGATCATATCGTCAAGCTCTGCGTTCTCCACTGTAATGTCTCCGTATAATTCGTCATGAAAAGTCGTAGTTCCTTCATTTGGGGATATTCTGACGGATGACAAACGGCTTGCCGGCAAGCAAGATTTGCCTCCACTTCCTCCTTGGTTTAAAGAAAGGCAGTGTTTGTCATAGATCATGATCTCTTTTCCCTCTACAACCTCTGTCTTTAAAGTAGAAAGGCGTTCTTTATCACAGAAACAGTAATAAGCCTCACCCTTTTCTACTAATTCTTTTGCGTATTTCATGTAGATTCCGGTTTTCATACGCTCACTCTGGACGTATGGTCCATAACCGCCATCCTTATCCGGACCTTCATCATGGACTAAGCCTGTCTCAGCCAATGTACGATAAATGATATCTACCGCGCCCTCTACGAAACGTTCCTGATCGGTATCCTCAATGCGAAGCATGAAATCTCCTCCGGCATGCTTTGCAATTAAAAACTCATATAATGCAGAACGTAGATTTCCAACATGCATTCTACCTGTTGGGCTTGGTGCAAATCTTGTTCTAACTTTACTCATAAATTTCCTCTTTCTGGTTTTTTTGATAAAACCTTACGTTTTCTATCCAATAGACTGACTTGTTTTCATCCGCTCTATTGTCCTGTAAAAAATAGCCTGCAGCTATTTTTAGTCGCTACAGGCTATTATATAATATATTTTTCATTCTGACAAGGCACGGTTTACATTCCATCGCCGTCATTTTTTTCACATTTTTTGCAGTTTTTCCCTGCACAGCCACTGCATCCAATGTACAGCTGCCTCTCTTCTTCTGTCTGTGCATCCAGCAAAAAGCGAGCACCAGCCAGAGTAAGATCACACCAAGGACAATATAATCTCCAATTTTCATTACAATAATAATCCTCCGACCTGATAAACAAGCAATGCGACTACCCATGCAACCAGACATTGTAAAACGACTACCAAAGCTGCGCTTTAACCCACTTCCCATCTCACGTTTTACCGCTGCAATTGCCGCCACGCAAGGTGTATACAATAAAAGGTAAATACCAAAAGCTCACAACAGACACACCGGAAAACATATCGCTTAATACGGCACTCAGGTTCGATGTTGCAGTTCCTGTGAGGACACTCAATGTGCTGACTACCGCTTCTTTTGCAGTAAATCCGGTGATGAGTGCGGTAGAAACTCTCCAGTCAGAGAACCCAAGCGGTGCAAAAAACAGGTGCGATCCATCTTCCTACCAATGCAAGCAGACTGTTGCTTTGCTGTCTGCCACAACGTTCAATCTGGTGTCAAACGTCTGCAAGAACCAGATAATGATCGTTGCCACAAAAATAACGGTAAACGCTCTCTGGATAAAATCTTTTTGCCTTATCCCACATCAACTGGAATACACTCTTTGCGGAAGGAAAAACGGTAATTCGGAAGTTCCATCACAAACGGGATCGGATTTCCACGAAATGCCGTATGGTTCAGCACAAGCGCCGAAATAATTCCAACTATGATTCCGGCAGCATAGAGAAGGATCATTACAAGTGCTTCTTTTCCCGGGAAAAATCTTTGCGGCAAACACGGTATAAATTGGTATCTTTGCGGAACAGCTCATAAACGGAGTCAGCATGATCGTCATATTTCTGTCACGCTCGGATGACAATGTTCTTGTCGCCATAACTGCCGGGACAGTACATCCAAATCCGATCAGCATTGGCACAAAACTTCTGCCGGACAAACCAATTTTTCTTAACGGTTTATCCATGACAAATGCAACTCGCGCCATATAACCGGAATCTTCCAAAATAGACAGGAAGAAAAAAACAATACTACGATAATCGGGAGGAAACTCAACACACTTCCCACACCTGCAAACACACCGTCGATCAGAAGGCTGTGTACAACCGGATTCAATCCGTACGCGGTAAGCCCCCTGTCACAGACGGCAGTAAACGCATCGATTCCCATTGTTAACAGATCACTTAAAAATGATCCGATCACGTTAAAGGTCAGCCAGAAAATTGCAAACATGATCAGTAAAAACATCGGGATCGCAAGGTATTTATCTGTTAAAACCCTGTCAATCTTCATACTTCTGATATGTTCCTTACTCTCATGTCATTTCTTGACCGTCTTATTACATACTTTTTCGATAAAGGTGTATCTCATATCTGCCAAAGCAGCATTCCGGTCCAATCCGCAGTCTTTTTCCATCTCCGCAATACTATGTTCCATCATTTCCAGCTCATTCTGGGAAAGCTCTAACTTATTGATAATATTCTCGTCATTTTCCACGATCTTCGTCGCCGCAAAGCGCGGGGACATCCCGATATTTACCGCATGATCCTCCACCTGATGCGACACCGCATGAATGCAGCGGTGTACAGGTCCCTGCTCGCAGAAATCCATGACCTTTGGAAGAATCTTTTTCTTACCGACCTCGACAGTGGCTTTGATCAGATCTTCGATTCCCTCATCCTTTGCCGCACTGATCGGAATCACGGGAATCCCTAATTCCTGCGACATCTGCCTGTAATCAATGGAACCTCCGTTTCCGCGGACCTCTTCCATCATATTCAAAGCCCAGAACCATTGGAATATGCATCTCTAAAAGCTGCAGCGTCAGATAAAGATTTCTCTCAATATTGGTAGCATCCACAATATTGATAATACCGTCCGGTTTCTCATTCAGGATAAAATCTCTTGTCACGATCTCCTCATTGGTATATGGACGGATTGAGTAAATTCCCGGAAGATCCACAACGGAACAATTCTTTACCGAACGGATCTCACCTATTTTCTGATCTACTGTCACTCCCGGAAAATTTCCAACATGCTGGTTAGATCCGGTTAACTGGTTAAATAAAGTCGTCTTACCGCAGTTCTGGTTTCCAGCCAATGCAAATATCATTCTTTTGTTTCCTCCATAGACACCTCAATCTTTTTTTTGCATCTTCCTTACGGATCGTCAGTTCATAATTGCGGAGTCTTATCTCGATCGGATCTCCCATCGGAGCTATTTTTTTTACAACAACTTTTTTGTCTTTGGGATCAGGCCATATCCAGAAAACGGCAGCGAAGCGCTCCCTCTCCCCCAACTGTCGTAATGACTGCCTCTGTTTCAAGTGGTAAATTGTCTAACGTCATTTTATCCTCCGTAATAAACAGGAACTCTCACTGGACTTTCCTGTATGATTATTGATAATTTTTTTCAGTTAATATCTCCTAACTGTCCTTAGTTTAATGCTCAAATTTTCCTATGTCAATGCAGACTTACAAAGTTTTTGATAATTTTTCTCATTTTTGTCATTTCCTACAAAAATGGAATTTTTGCAGTCCTATTATGCACACTTTTCAATTTTAGAACATAAAGTATTGAGAAAGAATAAGAAAGGCAACAGAATCTATGAGAAACTGTAATGCACAAAACAGAATGAATCCTGTCTGTCCAAACGAATCAAACCGCGATATGAGTCCGGAATTTGTCGTTGCAATGGCATACGTTCCATGGCGACAGTTTCACCGTTATATGATATTGAAAAAGGGCTTATGGTGGGAACCATTTTCCCTGAATTAGATAAACCATTCCTTGGAAGGAGGGCTTTTCGAAGATGACGAACCAAATGAACCAGATGAACCGTCAACAGCTTTTTAACCTCATTAATACCGTAAGCTTCGCTGTTGACGACCTTCTTCTTTTTTTTTAGACACCCATCCGGATGATGCGGAAGCGATCAAAGCATTCCATCATTACTCGGATATCAGACGCAGCGCTCTGCAGGCCTACTCTGACCAATATGGTGCTGACCATCGACACTGCAGATCCATGCAGTCACTGGAATTGGGCAACAGAACCATTGCCATGGGAAGGAGGATGTAAATAATGTGGAATTATGAAAAACGACTGCAGTACCCGATCAATATCACAACACCAAATGCCAAAATTGCACAGATCATTATGTCCCAGTATGGCAGACCAGACGGTGAAATGGGAGCATCCATGCGTTACCTCTCCCAGAGATACAGCATGCCGGACAGACGTGTATGTGGCGTGCTTACGGATATTGGAACGGAAGAATTAGCGCATCTGGAAATGGTCGCATCCATCGTCCGACAGCTCACCAAAGGCTTAAGTGCAGAAGAACTTGAAGCCGCCGGATTTGCACCATATTATGTCGACCATACCGGTGGTATCTGGCCACAGGCGGCGGGCGGTATTCCTTTTAACGCCTGCGAATTTTCAGTCCAAGGGTGATGCCCTCACCGATCTTTTGAAGATATGGCGGCAGAACAGAAAGCGCGCACCACGTATGACAATATTTTGAGGCTGGTCAAAGACCCTGATGTATGTGATCCGATCCGTTTCTTTAAGAGAGCGTGAGATCGTCCACTTCCAGCGCTTCGGTGAAGCCCTGCGCATTATTCAGGATGACCTCGACAGCAAGAATTTCTATGCATTCAACCCGGAGTTTGATATACCAAACTGTCCTCGCAATTAGATAACCTTAACTGTTCCATCAGCTTTTGCATTGCACTGACTGGCGCAGACCAAAAAGTAGAAAGACTGTCACACAAAATCTGCTCTCATCGAGTTCTTTGTATGACAGTCTTTTTTTATATACACTATTTATTCATGCCGATCGAATACTCACAGTACATATTCGATCATGTATGTCTTATTCGAACTTTGCAACCTGAAGCTTGCGGATCAGTTCACGCAGATTCTCAGCCTCACTGCTCATCTCCTGACTGGCAGCCGCACATTCCTCGGATGTTGCGGAATTCGTCTGTACAACGTCATTGATCTGCTCGATTCCTTCATTGATCTGATGGATTGCTGTTGTCTGCGTCTCTAATGTATCCGCAATATTTCCAACCTGCTCTGTGATCGTTCTGGAATTATCGGCTACGTCTTCTAACTGTGTTGCTGTCTGATCTGCAATGACCATACCTTTTTCTACTGCTTTGACAGAAGTCTCGATCAGAACTGCTGACTCTTTTTGCTGCCTGTGCACTCTGGTCGGCAAGTACTGTTACCTGATCTGCTACCACCGCAAATCCTTTTCCGGCTTCGCCGGCTCTGGCTACGCCTCGATAGAAGCATTTAACGCAAGCAGATTTGTCTGGGATGCAATCTCATTGATCGTTGCGATAATCTTATCAATTTCTTTGGAAGCCTCGTTGATCTCATTCATGGAATCAACCATCTCATGCATCTTACCGTTGCTTTCTAAGATTGCATTTCCAAGTTCTCCTACTTTTCCACTGATCTCTTTTTGCAGACTGGGCGTTCTGTGCCACCTGATCTGCCACGTTTGTAACAGTTGCAGTCAGTTCTTCCACAACTGCTGCCTGATTGGTAGCGCCCTCGGCAAGATCATTGAGCTTTGCAGCCACCTGTTCTGCTCCTTCGGACACCTCATTGGATGCACTCTGGATGCCCTTGACTGTCTCAGCCATGCTCTTTTCAAATGCCATAAAGGAATCTAAGATTCCTATAAAATCTCCCTTCCATTCCACTTCCATTTCGCACATCAAAATTGCCCTCCGAGAACAATTTCATTGCACGTCCGATATCATCCACATAAGATCCAAGTATGCGGATAGATTTACGCATACTATGTGCAAGTTTTCCAATCTCATCCTCAGAACGATATTCTAATGTACTGTGCAAATTACCCTCTGTGAGTTCCTTTGCAACATCCTCGATCGCATGCAGTGGTTCGAGAATCGAATCAACCACGACATTACTTATTTTCTTCACAAAAAAGAATTGCAAATATCACACTTAAGATGATCACCAGAATTCCTGCCACTGTCATGCACCTGTAAAGATCACCGCCTGATGGCTTGCCTTGTCAGTCACTGCATCTAACTTTTTCCCAATAGCGACTGCATTGTCTAATGCCGGCGTACATTGGTTAATAATAGCATCCGCAGCCTTCCTCTGTCTGTCCACTCATGATCTGTTCCATAATGGAATAGCCGATATTTCCCCAATCAGAAAGTGCGGATGCATATTCCTGATAGAGCTCGTCCGATATGATTCCTGTTGCCTTTAGTGCCTTCAGTTCTGAATCCACCTCAGCAAGCTGTGTTTCTACCTGTTGCTGATAACTGTCGTAAGTTGATGTGTCACTGTTTAATGCCATCTCACGGATATTTCTCGCCGCAGAATTGACATCGATCCTGCAGATTTTCACTGCAACATCTGCACGTTCTACATTTTCCACATAACGCAAAGATATTCCCCCATTAATAAACCTATAACAATAAAGAGAAAGCACACCGGATACTATCATCCTCAAAATGACTCTTCCGTATCCGTAAATGAGTCTTTCTTTTCAGCTGCATTTTTTCAAGTTTCTTCTTCATCCTGTGTACCCTTAATGGTATAACTGCCATTATTTTTCCCTTCGTAATTTTTTTTTTTAAATATTTTATCACTTTTCCAGAAAATAACAATCCATTCTTTAAAATTTATTATTTTTAATTTTTTCAACTGATCATCTCATCTTAGCGGTCATACCGGTTTTTCATCACGGCCGGCTTAACCGGTCAACAGAATCGAGTATATCCTGGATCTGAGGTCTCATCTCCGGCATTTCTTCCATAAACTTTGCCACTTCCGTGCGCTGTTCTTTTAAGATACCGGCATTGTATTCCATCCGGCTTCGAAGCTTCTGTCTGCGCATCACAAGATTATGGGTGATCTCCACCATCTCCTTGTGGTCGATCAGTGCAGCTGCCTGCGGAATCCATACCCGTGAATCATATAAACGATATGCGGAGAGTTCCCGGATCATACGGTTGTTAAAATAATCAATATCATCACTGTTCTGTTCAAACTTCTCTTTCTGTTTGACCGCATCCATATAGCATTCCCAGATATATTCCAGTTCTTTTCCATTGCGGACATGATATTTTTCACATGCATAATCCACTGCATTTGTCATATTGACATATTTGATCTTCACTTTATTCAAAAGAGTGATCGCCTTATCCGCATTTGCCTTTGCTCTCCGGCTCTCTTGGTCCTGTCATTCATCATTTTCAGATACGGAAGGCAGATGCCCAGTACTGCTATAAAAAATAAGGATCATCCAGATGAGTCTCATATCTGTCCCCAGTATGATCTGCGTGATCAGAAGAATCAATGCCGCAGTCACAGACAGTCCTCTGCCACATACATGAACTTCTGCATTTTTACCCTGTCATGGGAAAGGTTCTCCTGATATAACTGCCATTCTCCCTTCTCACGCTCCAGGTATTTCATGTCACGCCTGATAGTCTCCAGATAAGCCTCGTTGGACTGAAGGCGTTTGATCGCATTTGGAATATCACTCTCCTCCTCTTTGCATCTGTGCAAACTGCACATCTGCAATTTTTTCTCGGAATGCATCAGTTCATATCGTGTTTTATTTAAAGCACCAATATTGGATGCGATATCTGTGATCGGTTCTTTTTTTCTTCCTCTGTCAGCCCTTCCAGAGTCTGGATATCATTCAGATAAGAAGTGACCACTTTGTATTCTGCCTTTTCATCCTCGATCTCTTTTTCGTTGTCTCGATCATCTGCTCCAGACGTTCAATGACATAATGCTCCACTTTATGTGGATTCTCCCTGTCCTTTTCATTCAGAATGCCTTCATTCAGTTCATCAAATTTATTTTCCAGTGTCTTTTTCTTTTCTTTTTTTCTTCTTTTGAAAAAAAAAAAAACATATGCTCATCCCTTATAATCTACAACTTTTTTTATACGCTTCTGACCATTTCCTGATCTGTTCCATAAGCGGTTTATTCTCCTCCAGCTGTCCCTGTGCATCTTTTTATGAGACGTTCGGCCTCACTTTGCTTTTTTAGAATATCCTCACTTTTTAAAACAGAATTCCATTGGTCTGACATACTCTTAAACGCTTCATCTGAAACATGAAATTCTTCTTTGTATTTTTTTAAAATATCTGTTTTTTTTTGCCAGACGGCAGGTCGCCATACACGCGACCAGTGACTCTCTGTTCTGGTTCAGCCGGTATGCATTCAGAAAAAATTCGCCGCAGCCTCGTCAAATAAAAATAACCCTGCACAGGCAGTTCCAAGATTGTGCCTGATATTACCCTCTAAGACCGGATTTTTTTTGCACTCCTCCTCCATTTCAAGCAGTTTCCGGTATTCATGGATCGCTTTCACATACTTTTCACTCTCCATGTAACGGTCTGCCCGGATCTTCGAACATTCAAATACAGATTTATTCTGCATATCCAGCAGCAGACAGAACGGATATGGTGTATCGTGTCTTCTGAACAGTATCCGCAGCTTCTTAAGATCAGTTCCGTAAAATCAGAAAGACTTCCATTTCCGAGCAAAAACACTGCGCAGCGACTGTGCCAGATCTTTTTTTCATCAAGTTCCTGCCCGATCCAGAGACAGAGTTCCTCACTCATAAAAAATCTGCCTCGATCAGATACAGATGGTTTTCAATATAATAGCAGAGTTCCTCCAGCGAATATACATTGAGTGAGATATTATCAATATAGTATGGCATAGCAAGCAATTGGGTGGCTGCATAAAATCAATTCTCCCATCTTCCCCACTCCCTCTTTACAATGACATTGTATATTCCCATGTCAGATCCGAACTCTTCACAATCTCGCCAAACCCAAGATCACGGATTTTAATCTTTACCCTGGAATCAGAAACCGGTTTTGCACTGATCCGGAGTCTTGTAGTTTTCGGCTTGCGTTCCGGCAGATCCGATAATTCCAGCTTTTCTATCCTTGCATCCCTGCTGTGTGGCAGCTGAAGCCAGAAATCAATCTCCTTATCTCCATCCAGCAAAGCACCTCACAGTCTCCGGAAGCTTCATACCAGTTGTCCCCCGCATTGATCAGAGACAAAAATTCCCATTTCCCACGATTTTTCACTTTCAGGCTGACATTCACTTTCATTTCATTGTCGCCCATATAGACATACGGCCATGGATTTTTTTCTGTTCACGGACGATCGCCGCATAGCAGGCTCCCTTGGAATAAAGGTTCTTACCTATAAATGCCCTCCGTCCCTTACACATGTAGGAAAGAGACATTTTCATCCAGTCACCGTCAAATCCATCCCCGACCAGATACACAGAGGAACAGATATGTCCATGAAAAACTGTCCAGCAGGATCTTATAAAATGACTCATCTTTATGGATTCCGTCTAATGCATGTACTTCCTCTGTGATCGTTACCATCTGTGGCACTGTTCTTGTATCACGGACGGTAGCACAGCATCTCACTTCATCTCCACGGCAGTCAAACAAAAAAAATATCATGCGAGCCATAACTCCTGCTTCTGGTTGTATACAAAATAATAAAAAACTTTCTTTTCTGTCCTGTAAAATCAATTGACTGCGTCCTAATCCGAGATCTTCTGCCACCTTTCCGAACAGCTCCGTCAGTTCTCTTTGACAGGGCTTCCACTGTGATCACCAGGCAGTCCGGCAGTCCCGGATTTCCCAGACGGCTCGCTAAAAGAAGCAGTTTCTTGATATAGAGCGCAAAAAGCTCCTCTGCCTCATACACGATGTTTTCCACAGTTACCTGTTTCTTTTGCAAGTGCATTGTCAAGCAGATGACCGATCACATCTTCATTCTGGATCAATGCCATCTTTTTTGCCTCCTCACCGATAAACCACTGTCCGATCCCCCGCTTTTTGATCAACGCCACCGGGATCTGGTAAATCTCACTTCCTGCGATCGTACTCAGTGTTTCCGGCTCTCTCATGCCGGCTTTGTAATAACTGATGACGGCATTCCTGTCGTCCATATCGATTCCAATATAATAACACTGCTCCGTCATCTTATGTGCCGTCCTTTCCAATATTTTTATAGCAATTTAAAAGCTTCTTTACGGTATCGTCCATGCTTACATACTTTCGCATGCTCTCTGAAAGCATTGTCTCATCCTGCATGGCATAAGCAAACATAATATTGTTGATCACATCATACCGGCTCTGGTCTTTATCCCCATACATATTCTGATTTGAAATCTGCCGGCTTTCCACCACTTTCCACTCCCCATGAAGCTTCTCTGAAATATAATAGGACACGGATTCCCCCAAACAACAGCACAAACGCCTTCACATAAATACCGTCATAAACCTCCGGGATCTCTTCTTCCTTATGGTATTCCCCACCGTTTACACTATAGTTTAACAGCACATGCTGGTCTGTCTTTGTATGATATTCCACAAAAAACTTATCATACAGATGATATTTTCTGATCATTGTCTCCCCTGAACTTTTTTGTAGAAAGCAAAATATAAATTTCTTCCAGTATACTTCATCAAAAGTTCGTCTGCTATTTTGTTGTCAACTGCATCGAGTGCAGAAATTTCAGACAATTGCTTTTAACAGTCCGAGCAGGCATGCATCATTTAATGTCTGCCCTGCAAGATAGCGCTCCCTGATCTGTGAAAATACATGTTCCGGTATCATCATATCATTCACCAGATAATAATGGGAAAAATAAGAAAGGTACGCCATGCAGACTAATTCCCTTCCACCCCCGGCAAGATAACTGTCATAAATCCGTTCGATCTCATCCACATATAATCTGTTGAATAAAGCATCTGCGTAATAATACGCTCCTCCAGATCAAAGGTATCGATCTCAAATTCTCTGGCAAAGCTTTCCAGATAGCAGACCATCTGCTTGGTTTGGTCCCTGAAAAAATTTGCACAGATAAATCAGGATCACATCATTATATTTTTCATGTAAAAAACAGTTCTGTGCCATTCCGAGCAGATAATCATTCTCCTCAAATGAATGTTCCGTGATCTCATAACTGCACAATTCCACTCCTGCCCTGCTTCCCAGTCTGTCATATCCATAGTGGTGTACCAGCTGAAATGCCCGTTCAAACTGATGTGTCTCTATGAGCATCTCCTCTATATAACACTGATTTTCCTGCGTCATATTACGGATATCCACTTCATTCAGATATGGTTCTATCACAAGCATTTCGCCTTTTTTCTGATAAAAGCGGATGATCTCCGGAATCAGATAAGCTTTTATATTCATCACTGACACGCTCCGACTGTGTCAGCATACGAAAAATATCTTCCGTCTTCCACCGCAAAATCGTCACATCCCCTTTTGCCATCGAAATAATACAAAAGATATGACAATTCCTCCGGTGCAAGCTCCATACATTTTTTTCCAGATAATTTTCCGGGTGAAGTAATGCCTCATCCTGATAATCATCGGTATAACAATTTCCCCCGGTATCGCAGAGAATGACTGTGTAATCTTTTGGAATATGCCTTAAAAATATCCGCATCCGTTCGTCAGTGTAACAACCTGTGGTGCTTTTAACTGCCAGTGCAGGATGTATGCCTTTGCGATCCCATGGTTCTCACAGCATAATTTATGTACAAATAAAACTTCTGCCGCTTTGTGCGCCAGTTCCTCATTCAGGATGCTGACAGGAAGAATCTCCTGGTATAGAATCGCCAGATTGTCATCCATATGTCCGGCTTCCATCTGTGCAAGCGCAAACTGTTCCATATTTCTGCGGTATTTATGGTATACATCCGGCTGTTTTTCCTTTGCTGCGATGATATTCACATATAAGACCGCCATATAACGGTAGGAAAGACCACTGTTATACTGAAAATATAATTGGATCATCTTTGGGATCGCAGTCACCTCATTCGGATCCATAGAGATCAAAAAACGCCTCGTACAGATTCGTGATACGGATTTCACTGTCAATTCCACGCTCATACCAGACATGATATTTTGGTGCAAACTGCTGTCCACGGATCAGATAAGTGCATATCGCTGCGACCATCTCCTCTGAAGGATCTGCCTCATAACATTTCTCCAGAACCGGATACCATTTTTTTCTGATATTCCTCTGTTCCGGCAACAGATTGCGCACCTGCAATGCAATATCTTTCGAGATCGCATCCTGTTTTGCTGCCCACCCTAAAAAATCTTTAATGTAAAATCATTTAATCCAGATAAAAGGTATGGATCCTGCCAGATCAGATAATACGCCTCCAGGTACAGATATGGGCTGTGGGCCTCGTCCGATCCACTGCTCGATCGCCCTTGAATCTTCTGGAACTATTACGGTAAAACTCATCTTTTACAAATAAAAAGAATCCAAAACAACATGGAATCATCCGGATAATGATGAAAAAATCTGCTCAATCTCCTCCGTCAGACGATCCACATAAGACTTTCTTCGCGTTCCATCAGTGTACATAGATACAGATAGTATCCCCAGACCGGTGTCGTCCGGTCAAGACATTCCTGTTTGTAGTCTGTTAAAATCCAGCTTGCCTCCTGCTTCTGCCGGTTGATCAAAAGTGCCTGCGCCTTCATCAGGCGATGCATTGGTTCTTCCGGCTCTAAAATTGCCAGATGATCCAACAGTTCCACAGAACTTTTTGCCCATACTCCGGTAACGATCCGTTTCAACCGGTAATCAATATAAAGCTGCATAAGTTCTGTCCGCGCCTGTCCGGCTTCCCTATGTTCAGAAACCTCCCGCTCTTCCTCTCTCTCCTTACTGGAAGCGGTAACGGTATAAAGAAAAGACTGATCCGGGAGTTCAAAACACAGTCTTCCAAAATTCTTACCGGCATGCATTGCATCTGCATCGATATAATACTCGTAAAAACAGGTACTTCCGATAAAATCATTCTCTGTGATGATCTGTTTCCCCGGAATCAAAAAGTCTGCATCAGAAGAAACGTGGATACGGACAGCGCCCCACTGTGGTTTCTGGATCTCTAACTGCTCTTTTGCTGTTCCTGCACACCATAAAAACTTTTCTCAGTCTCTTCGAACGTGACCTCCACTTTCTTCTTATGATGGGAAGCGATCAGAAATGTTTCCACGACCAATGCAGATTGCGGCCGCATTCTCAGTCCCTCATAGAGAATGCGGTCTTTATCTTCCCTGATCAGGTTTTTGAAATTGCTGGAATAAAATAAACGGTATGCCTCATCATAATTTTCCTTCGCAAGCCTGCAAAAAGTCATCCAGATTCTTGATTTTTTTCCAAAGGATGAATCCGCATACAACCTGAAATGGACACAACAAAAGAAAGGTTATATTCCCCTGGTTACATACGATAAAAAAACTCGCCTTTTGAATATCCCCTTCTATCAGCCCCTCACTGTGAAACTGATACCGAATACGCACTTCTTCCCCCTCAAACTGGGGTGTCAGACATTCCATACGCGGATTGGAAGAATAAATGATGCCACGCATTTTTACCTGATTCGTGCTCGTAATGACAAAACTGCCTGTTTCATCCTTTCCTTCCTTAATACCTCTAACTCTATCTTCTCCGTAGACAGAGATAGTTTCGATTGACCATTGTTATCGAATTTTCCATTTGCAAGCTGTTGTATCCTTTTCCGCAATCCGACACCTGCTCCTATCTATTTTTATTGCTTTTTTTTTAAGCAATGACTATAATAAATTATAAACTAATTTGGAGGAGTAATCAATGATAAAACACAAAGACCACTTCCATGGAAGTGATTTAGAGAAAATAGAAGAAATCTACGGCATCTAAAAAAGAGGAAATTGTAAGTTTTTCGGCAAATGTCAATCCGCTTGGCGTATCCCCTTTGCTGCGGACAACCTTAGCAGACAAGATCGATGCCATTACCACTTATCCGGACAGGGGAATACACCTCGCTCCGCAAATGCATTGCCGCATACTGTGGCACTGATCATGAAAATGTGATCGTGGGAAACGGTTCTACCGAGCTGATCTCCCTTTTCATCCAGATTGAGCATCCGAAGAAGGCAATGATCATCTGGCCCTACTTATTCCGAGTACGAACGTGAGATTTCTCTTGGTGGTGGAACAACCCTTTATTATCCACTCCGGGAAAAAGCCGATTTTAAACTGGATGTAAATGATTTCATCTCACATCTGAACGAAAATATCGACCTTTTTAGTTATCTGCAATCCAAACAACCCGACATCATCCTGCATCACAAGTGCCGATATGCGCCATATTTTAGATGCCTGCAAAGAATACGATATTTATGTCATGGTCGATGAAACGTATGTGGAATTTGCAGAAAAACATGGAAGAGATCGATTCCGTACCGCTGACAAACTATTACAATAACATTGTCATTCTGCGCGGAACCTCGAAGTTTTTCGCAAAGACCGGGACTCCGCCTTGGCTATGCCATCACCGGAAACCGTGATCTCATCAAGGCAATCAACACACGAAAGAATCCATGGACGATCAACTCGCTTGCAGTTGTTGCCGGGGAAACAATGTTTTCCGATACTGCCTATATCAAAGAGACAAAGGATCTGATCACAAAGGAACGTGCCCGTATGTATCAGGCATTTTTGTGAAAGTCCTGACTACAAGGTGTACAAACCAAGTGGGAATTTTATGTTAGTCCGTATCCTCCGCAATGATCTTACATCGCAGGAACTGTTTGACCGCGCGATCCGTGAGAAAATGATGATCCGTGACTGTTCCACCTTCCCATTCTTAGATAATAAGTACATTCGTTTCTGTATCATGAATCCGGAAGATAACGACAGATTGCTGCATTGTCTTTTAAATAACGAATAAGCTTAACGTTCCGCCAGAAGCTGCTTGATCTTGTCCTGCTCGATCTCCTGCTGCAGATCTGGCGGACTTTTGCGTCCTGCTGCAATGCAACTAAGATTCTCCGTATATCCTCCGGTGAAAACATTGCAATCGCTTTTGACAGATCTTCGATATTGTCCCTGTTCACTTTCAGGCGCCTCCATTCTCTAACTGCACTGTAATGACATTCTTTTCATCACTCATGTCGCCAAGTGTGATTGCATTATTCTCATAATCACAGAAAAATGACACGCCATTATAAGTGATCACTCCATCCTCCGCCAGATAAGAGTATGGAGCAATGTCCTCACCATCTAAATGCTTCTGTATGGTTAATTTCTCCGCCTGTGGCTTTTTTATACTGCTCTGCCATTTTCATTTTCTCATAAAACTGCTGGATTTCCTTTTTCCTTATCGCGTTTTTTTTCAAACCGCTCTTTTCTGCTCCTGCTTTACCTCGGTCAGATATTCAATCCATTTTCTGAATGATTTTTTTTCCATTCATCCTCCGTAAAAAGAATTGCCGCCAATTGTTGTAGAATCCTGCGATTGTCCGTTCTGTAACCGATTCTGGATTTCTGTTTTTCGTTTCTGCAACTCTGCAATTGCCTGTATTCTGGTTGTCTTTGTTACATTTGCCATACTCATAACTCTCCTCCACACCCATGTCAAACTCTGCTGTTTTTACAATATGATGTATTTCCGATATGCACTTTAAATCTGATTTTCTTTTATCAATGCCAAAAGGACGACATATGATTCTTTTTCTCTCTCAAATCATATGCCGTCCTGGTCATTTTTCTCTTACATCCAATGTACTATTATATATATCGTATGGTTTTGTGAATTCTTAAGTCTCTACTCTAATAATTCCGGAATCTTTTTTGGAACATGCAACTGCTAACGCTCCCGTCCAATGTGACAGGATACACTTAAGGATAACGGATTCAGCACAATCTCCATACCCGGGAATTCTGCCTCGACCTCTTTTTTTTTTGAACGCTTCCGCATCTTCCAGATTATGTGTATAAGCCATCTCCAGATATATATTCTTTCCTTCCGGATCATTGAAACGATGGTCAAAGTCATTGCGCATGGCATCGACCATCATTTTCTTTGCCTGTTTTACCGTTCTTGCCTTTGCAAAAGAATCCAGCTTCTCACCCTGGATCTGAAGTACCGGTTTTAATTTTAATAAGGTTCCAAGCAGCAGCTGCAGACCGGAGTGATCCTGCCGCCTTTTTTTCAGATAGTACAGCGTGTCCACCATAATATAAATCGAAGACTCCATCTTCTCACGCTCAAGGATCTCTTTGATTGCCTCTGCACTGTATCCTTTCTCTGCCAATGCTTTTTGCATCCAGTACAGACTGTCTCTGTGTGACTGAAATTCTCTGATTATTGACAAACCTGCACTCTGCCGTCATAATCCTGAGAGAGCATGATAGCAGTCTCACAGGAACCACTGAGCCCGGAGGACATTGGAATATGCACGATCTCGTCATACTCCTGCAAAGCAATTCATCCCATGTGTCTGTCACATTTCCGACAAGAGGCATGGAGGTTGAAATATTGGCATCTTCTGAAAGTTTCTGATAAAAATCTTCCTGTGTCAGATCAATATCTTCATAATAGGTCTGGTCATTAATAAAAAATGGCATTGGCATAACCGTTACGCCATATTCTTTTGCTTCACTCTGTGTAATTCCACTGTTACTGTCTGTTACAATCGCTACTTTGCTCATCCTGGCCTTTTCCTCCTATAATGTCTCAGAGCGCTCTTTTGATGTTCTTCTTAAAATTGATCACTTCATGTTCATACTCTTCATTCATAAATTCAGAATGGATCATAAAATCTGCGGACGCACGGTTATTTGCAATTGGAATATCATAAACCTGTGCGATACGGAGCAATGCTTTCACATCCGGGTCATGCGGCTGTGCTGTCAGTGGATCAGAGAAGAATACCACAAAAATCAATTCTTCCTTCCACGATCTTTGCACCAATCTGCTGGTCTCCACCAAGAGGACCACTGTTGTACCCTTTGACTGGAAGCCCGGTCTTATCTGTAATCATTCTTGCTGTTGTTCCTGTTCCACACAAAAAATGCTGTGTCAGAATGTCCTTGTTCTGCTCGCACCATTCGATCAGATCTGCCTTTTTTATTATCATGCGCGATAAGCGCGATATTTTTCTTTTTACCAATGGTAAGTGTAATGTAATTATCGTTCATGTATTTCTCCTTCGCCTGTTATTTGTGCCTGTGTTCTTTCGCAACACGCAAATAAATTGTATCACAATTTTTCAAATTGCACCACACAAAAATATGCAATACAATATACGCTCTGCGGACATTGTTACTGTTCACTCGTACCCCGTTCCAGTAACAATTCCCTGTAATGCCGCAATCTTTCCATCGAGGATCATTTTGATAAATGCCGTGTCACGGATGATCCACGGATCTTTTTTCCATCGCAATATTCGTGTCGTAGATTTCCTGCGGTGTCGCCCATTTTAAGTAATATCCTTTTTGCGATCTCGCTCTTTGTCAGATGAATCGGTGTTTCCTCCCCGGTCTCCTCACAATAATAGAAAAGGGAATGACAGATAAATTTTTTTGTATCGTCAAAAATATCTTTTCGGACTTCTAAAATCTCGCCAAGTCCCACTGCCTTTTCCGGAATGATAAATAGTCCGGTTTCTTCCTTCACTTCCCTTGCTAAAGCTTCCACATAGGTCTCTCCTGCTTCCATGCCACCGCCCGGGATCTTGTACTCTCCCTCTTTGCTGCACTGCATTGCAATCTTTCCATCCCGCACGATAATCCCACGTATGGTATATTTTTTTTCAAAAACACTGGTCGTGTCTTTATAATTCTGTGCATCAAACTTTTTCAGAAGTTCCATGTGCCACCCCTTCTTTCGTATCTTTGATTATGCACATTTTACCACACCACATATCAGTGTGCAAATGAAGAGCACAAAAAAGACCATAGCCAAAAGTTATCTTTTCGATTCTTCTGGCTATGGTCTTTTTCTCATTTATCTGATTCTTTCGTCAGATTTTACATCATTCCCATTCCCGGGTTACCTGCTGGCATTGCAGGAGCATCTTCTTTGATGTTTGCAACAACCGCCTCTGTTGTAAAGTAAAGTAGATGCTACAGATGTTGCGTTCTGTAATGCACTTCTTGTAACCTTGACCGGATCAAGGATTCCGTTTTCAACCATATCTACATACTCTTCTTCTTTGTACGTTGAAACCTGTTCTAGGTGCGGACTCTTTTACTTTATTGATGATAACTGCGCCCTCTAATCCTGCATTTGCAGAAATATGGTACAGTGGAGCTTCCAGTGCTTTTAAGATTACTTTTGCACCTGTCTTCTCATCACCCTCTAAAGTATCTGCTAATTTGGCAACTTCTTTGGAAGCATGGATATATGCAGATCCACCACCTGCGATAATACCTTCTTCTACAGCTGCTCTTGTAGCATTTAAAGCATCTTCCATACGAAGTTTTGCTTCTTTCATCTCTGTCTCTGTAGCTGCACCAACACGGATCACTGCTACGCCGCCTGCCATCTTGGCAAGTCTTTCCTGTAATTTTTCTTTATCAAACTCAGATGTTGTCTCCCTCGATCTGCGCACGGATCTGTTTGATTCTTCCCTGAATGGCATCTTTGTCGCCGGCACCGTCAACGATGATTGTATTCTCTTTCTGAACTTTAACGGATTTTGCACGACCAAGCTGATCCATGGTTGTATCTTTCAATTCCAGACCGAGATCAGAACTGATCACCTGACCACCTGTAAGGATTGCAATATCCTCTAACATAGCTTTTCTTCTGTCACCATAACCAGGTGCTTTGACAGCTACAACGTTAAATGTACCACGTAATTTGTTTACGATCAAAGTTGTTAATGCTTCACCCTCCACATCCTCAGCGATGATGAGTAATTTTGCACCGCTCTGGACGATCTGCTCTAATAACGGCAGGATCTCCTGAATGTTGCTGATCTTCTTATCTGTAATTAAGATATACGGATCATCCAGAACCGCTTCCATTTTATCCATATCGGTGCACATATATGCGGATAAGTAACCACGGTCGAACTGCATACCTTCTACCAGGTCAAGCTCGGTCTTCATGGTCTTGGACTCCTCGATGGTAATAACGCCATCTTTGGATACCTTCTCCATCGCATCTGCTACCATGTTGCCGACTTCCTCGTCACCTGCAGAGATAGCTGCAACTTTTGCGATCTGATCTTTTCCTTTTACTTTGGAGGACATTGCTTTCAAGGATTCTACCGCTTTGTCAGTTGCTTTCTTCATACCACGGCGGAGGATGATTGGATTAGCTCCTGCCTCCAGATTCTTCATACCTTCCTGGATCATTGCCTGTGCAAGTACGGTTGCGGTTGTGGTACCGTCACCGGCAACATCGTTGGTCTTGGTTGCAACTTCTTTTTTACTAACTGTGCTCCCATGTTTTCGAAAGCATCTTCTAACTCGATCTCTTTTGCGATCGTCACACCATCGTTTGTGATGAGTGGAGCACCATAAGATTTGTCAAGAACAACGTTTCTTCCTTTTTGGTCCCAATGTAACTCTTACTGTATTTGCTAATTTGTCAACGCCTGCGCCTAATCTTCGCTCTGGCTTCTGATCCGTATTTAATTTCTTTTGCCATGATTTTCTACCTCTTTCTATTTTAATATAAATAACTTTTTTTTTATTCAACAACTGCAAGGATATCATTCTGTCTTACGATGATATACTCTTCGCCGTCTAATTTCACTTCTGTTCCTGCATATTTGGAATAAATAACTTTCTGTCCCTCTTTTTACCTGCATGGTAACTTCTTTTTCCATCCACGATTCCGCCAGGACCAACTGCGATCACTTCTGCTTCCTGTGGTTTCTCCCTGTGCACTGCTTGTAAGAATAATTCCTGATTTTGTAGTTTTCCTCTGCCTCACACTGTTTTAAAACTACTCTGTCACTCAATGGTACTAATTTCATGATGATTCCTCCATTCAATATATATTCTTTTCTTTTTTTTCTTCTTTTGATATTGTAGAAAGTTATCAGACTTTCTATTGTTATCATGTGTTATTAGCACTCATTTAGTTTGAGTGCTAACCGATAGTCATATAATATGTTTTTCGCTCTAAATTCGCAACCAAATTTAGAGGTATTTACATCTATATTTTTTTCGTGTTTTCTCATTATTTCTCTTTTTTTCTCTCTTTTTTATATCATATTATTTTTTTCGATGATTTCATACTTTTTTAGATTTATCGGTGGAAAATAGAGAATTGGCTTCTTCCACTTTCTCTAAAACTGCCTGTTTTACAGACTTTTTCACCGTCTGATTTCCGGTTTTCCATAACATGCGCAGTGCCTGTGAGAAAAGCTCCTGTGTTTCCGGTGAAAGCCTGCTCTTTGCTTTCATCAGCTCCTGCACTTTTTTTTCCATTTGCTGTTGTAAAAATCATCCACCGTATAGATTTTGGCATCATCGAGCATGGAAAAGACCGTATCGACAATCTCCTCGCGCTGTTCTTTCGTCAACTGGAAAATCCATTTTTTCATCGTCTCGTCGAGCAGGATGCTCTGCGGTGCAACCTCCTCCACATAGACAAAATGGCTGCCAAGCACTTCCCATGACATGGCATCATGCTGCTGGATACCACTCTGGGAACTTTTTACCACTTCAAACTTTTCCTGATGTTCAAGCAAGCATGCCTACAATGCTGGACTCCGGCAGAATGGTCTTGATTTTTGGCAGCATCCGCTGGTATTCCTTACTCTGGATCATTTCTTCGCTAAATCCAGGTCCGTCATTGCTGTACACCTTCACGATCCTCTTCTGGATATTCCGGTCACATTTGACGGATGCGTATACGGAAAGATTTCCACCCTTGGAATGTCCCCCGACTCTGATTTTTTTTCCAATCCTCTTTCACCATATGATTCAGGTAATCGACGGCTTTCAACTGCCCCGGTGTCTCGGACAGATAACCCATGTTAAAGTTCTCGCGCCAGCCCACAATCGTATTGTCTGTTCCGCTGAAAGATACATAGATACTCTTATCATCCAACCGGACACATACCACAGAAAACTGGGACTGTTCCTCTTTGCTGATGTCGTTGATATAGCCAAACAACTGCGCATTGCAGAAACGCTCTGTCTGTGCCATCTTCTCTAACACAAATGTCGCTTTGTTTTCGTCATAGACACACGCTCCATGATCTCTTTTCTGTCATGTGCCGCAAAAAAGAATTCACATGCTTCTTTTACCGTGATCGTTCCCTCTTCCCCCGGCGCCGGAACAATTCCTGCAAATTCCACATATACAAGCTGTGCCAGTATCAGATTGTCCACCTCATTAAAAGGTGCCTCCCGAAATGTCAGGTCACCGCGCCAGTCCAGATAATCCATTAAATTTGACATATTGCCCTCCTAGTTTTTCGAAGAAAAATGCAATTTTATTTATAAAATTTACCCTCTGGTGAGCAGAGGGGCGTGTCCTCCCTATATCAGTCCATAATGTTTCAGTCCGTGCAAAAAATACCGTCCTCATCCACAGAACGTGTCACGAACTCTGCGGTATTTTTCACTTTATCGGTTCCGTTTCCCATCGCAATGCTGTGTGCTACATATGCAAGCATCTCAAGGTCATTCGCACTGTCGCCGAATGCAAACGTATTCTCATGCGGAATTTCTAACATTTCACAGACTTTCCGAATGCCCGTTGCCTTGGAAATTCCTGCCGGGTTTATCTCTATAATTCCCTGCCCATGAATGACCACATCAAAATCTGCTCCCCATATCTTTTTACAAACTGTCTGGCATCCACAGTCGGTGCAATCTTTGCTCATTTTGTTGATTTGAATCTCACTGTGGTCTGTGGGAATGTTTCGCAAATGTTCCCCAGTTCTTTGCGCAGATGTATCACGTAAGGATCATCTAAAAAATCACTTTCATTCACATACATACTCCTATTCCTTCTAACACGACCGGCATATGATATTTTTTAACACATTCAGGGCATATGTCACCTGCTTCTCAGTCAACAGCACCTGATAGGCTGTCTCCTTGTGAAAATCAATATGTGCCCCACAGGAAGCAACCACACCATCAAATCCGATCCCCAATAATTCCGGGCTCTGTATATTCGAACGGCTTCTTCCACTGCAGATAAATGCATAATGTCCATTTTCTCTCAGTTTCGGATTGCCCAAACGGCGCTTTCCGGTATCTGCATCTGATAGTTCCATAATGTACCATCAATATCAAAAAATACTGCCTTTTTCATCCTGATTTCCTTTTCATTTCTATTTTTCTGACTTTGTAATTCCTTTCAAGTATATCCGATTTCTCTATTTTTGCATAGTAAGAAAGGCTTTCTCTGCAAATCTTTCCTGCCATATCCAAATTTACGCTGCATTTCCCGCCGCCATAACAAAAAAAGGCTGCCAAACCCTCGAATAACGATACGTCATCTAAGTTTGACAACCTCTTTCCTTATTATGTATGAAGTAAATTAAATTTAGTTGTTGATTAATTTATCTTCTTCGTTGTTCCAGCTGTAAAGTTTACGGATCTCTTTACCAACCTGCTCTGATGGATGTTCAGGCAGCTTTTTCCTTCTCATCGCTTTGAAGTGAACCTGACGTCCTGCAGGAGACATATCCAGTAAGAAGTCTCTTTTGCAAATGTACCATCCTGAATATCAGAAAGAATTTTCTTCATTGCCTTCTTTGTATCTATCTGTGACAATCTTCGGACCTGTAATGTAGTCGCCATATTCAGCTGTATTAGAGATAGAATATCTCATTCCAGCGAAACCTGACTGGTAGATTAAATCTACGATCAGCTTCATCTCATGGATACATTCGAAGTACGCGTTTCTTGGGTCATAACCAGCTTCACTAAAGTGTCTCGAAACCAGCCTGCATTAATGGCGCACAGACACCACCACAAAGAACAGCCTGCTCACCAAAGAGGTCTGTCTCTGTCTCTGTTCTGAATGTTGTCTCTAAGACGCCGGCTCTTGCTCCACCGATACCAAGTGCATATGCAAGTGCAAGATCCTGTGCTTTTCCAGTTGCATCCTGCTCTACAGCTACCAGACAAGGAGTACCCTTTCCAGCCTGATACTCGGAACGAACGGTATGTCCAGGAGCCTTCGGAGCGATCATTGTAACATCGACGTCTGCCGGTGGTACGATACATCCAAAATGAATGTTGAATCCATGTGCGAACATTAACATATTACCTGCCTCTAAGGTTCGGCTCGATGTCTTTGTTTTTGTAAAGTGCCGCCTGCTTCTCATCGTTGATCAGGATCATGATGATATCGGCCTGCTTTGCAGCCTCAGCGGCGGTATATACTTTGAATCCCTGTGCCTCTGCCTTTTGCCCAGGATTTGCTGCCCTCATAAAGACCAATGATAACATGGCATCCGGAATCCTTTTAAGTTTAATGCATGTGCATGTCCCTGACTACCATATCCAATGATAGCGATTGTCTTTCCATCCAATAATGAGAGATTACAATCTTCCTGATAAAAAATTTTTTTTGCTGCCATTTTAAATCCTCCTTGTTTTTCCGAAGGAAAAATCCGAATCCCATGATGAGGAGAGGATTTGTCCTCCTTCTTTTCCGAAGGAAAAATCCGAACCCTCTGGTGAAGAGAGGATTTGTCCTCCTTGTTTTATGTACTATTATTCCATAATTTTTACATCGGCTGTTCCTCTGGACAGACCTGTAATACCGGTGCGCGCTAACTCCAGTATGTCATATCCCTGCAACAGATCCAGAAAAGCCTCTAGCTTGTCCTGATGACCTGTAAGTTCAATAACCATGGAATCATTTGTGACGTCTACGATCTTCCCATGGAAAATCTCTGTCACATTAAGAATCGGCTGGCGTTCGGTGTCTTTTGCACGAATCTTAACCAAAATGAGTTCTCTTGTCACTGAAGAACCCGGCTCCAATTTCTTGATATCAACCACATCTTCTAACTTGGCAAGTCGCTTTCTCGATCTGTTCTAGAATCTGCTCGTCCCCACTTGCTACAATGGTAATCCTTGTATACCGCGGATCAGCAGTCACCCCGGAAGAAAAGCTGTCAATGTTATATCCTCTTCGGCTGAATAATCCAGAAATATGGCTTGTAACACCCGGATTGTTCTCAACTAGGAGAGATAATACCTGTCTTCTCATAATGAAAACCTCTTCCTTGTAAAGTCTTTTGCGCTTTACAGTTTTACTCACTCATATTTAAGTTAAATAATATCAATATCATATTTCTTTGTCAACGTCTGAGACGATATTTGCCTATATATTTTGTGCATATTTGTCATAACCTGTATGACTATCTTTTGTATATTTACATGAATAATAATTATAGAACTGCATACCATACCCAGCCTGTTCAAACAATAGAATGCACGCTCCGCTCTTAAAGCATAACGCCGGATTTTTCCTTGCTTTCCTCCAGAATATGGTTCAGTTTGCGGAACGGAACCGCAAGCACAAGACCAACGATCGAGGGAGATCACCGTATAAGACAGTAAAATTGCAAGATCTTTCCAATAATCATCCCGGTACATTCCGGCTACTGCCTCTTTTTCATTGCACCCATTGCATACTTAAATGGCTGGAACTGATAGAAAACCTGGAATACTTTTGGCAGTGTCTCGATCGGGAATGTACATCCGGCTCCTGCAACCTGAATGACCATGATCATGATCGCAATACCTTCACCGATATTTCCAAACGCCGCTGTCAATGCATACATTAAAAAGCCGAACACAAAACTACAGCAGGATGCCGCCAGCCAGAATAAAAACGGATGTGCGCACTCAATCCCGATAAAGTACAGATCACCCAATACCGTGATCAGCGCCTGAACCTGGGCAATCAGAAAGAATGTGATATATCTTCCAAAAAACTGCTGATGCGGCTTTGCATTCTTAAAGGATGGTTCCATCTCTACTTTTGTATGTATGATCGCAACAAGGATCAGTCCACCTACCCAGAGTGCCAGCACGGTATAGAATGGCGCCATGGAAGAACCGTAAGTGTCCACCTCGTAAACTGCCTCTGTCTCGATCTCAACCGGGGAAGCCATAAAACTTCCAATCTCTTCCGGGTCATGAGCTAACAATTTAGATAAGATCTCATATCCCTCTTCCCCCTTCATCTGGTTCAGACGCTCTAAACGTCCTCCGATCACCCCACGCATATCCGTGATCGCATCTTTTTGTACCCGAGAGACTGATATTCGCAGATGCTAATGTTGCAGAAAGCTGTGACAGATTTCCATTCGAAGTATCCAATGCCTTTGCGATAGAGCCAAGCGCATTGCTGATGCCTCCAAAAAGTAGCAGATAATCCCTTTGAGATTGTTCCAAGGGATGCCAATCCTGTTCCCGTTACATTCTGCAGATTGCCCATTGCACTCTGTCCACTTGTGATCGCACTCTTCATGTCCGGATATACAGCTGAAAACTGATTTGTAGTAGATGCAAAGCATTTCCTGATACCGACATCAGAGAATCCAGCAAATTCTCATACACTGCAAGATCTGCATCTGCTTCCTCTAATTTTCCGATCAGCATATCAATGACATTGGAAGATCCTGTTTCTTCTTCCAGAACCGAAGAATCAATCAGTCCATCTGAAACTTGCATGCGACTTTTGATCAGCGTAGAGATAAACTGCGTATTGACCGTCTGCTGAACTGCAGTTTTTGCTTTGTCTGTAATCTTTGGAGCGATCGCATTTTTCTTTTCATTTGTGTAATAGGTGATCTCAGGATGCTCCATCTCATCCGCAAAAAAAACTTTTACCATGTCTTCCGTAAAATCTTTCCGGCATAATAAGTGCAAAGCATAATAGTCGCCACTGTAAACACCATCGATTGCTTCCTCTGTCGTGTCTGTAAACACCCAGCCAATCGTTGTATTTGCTTCCAATCCCTCGATTACAGTTTCACCCATATTAAACTCGGTGTCGTCAATCGTGATCCCCTTGTCGTCCGATGCAACTGCAACTTTAATATTCGACGTTGCATCCATCCATACGGGCTCCAGTTCGATAAAATATTAAACCATGCATACAAGCAAGGAAGAATCGATAAGCCGATGACTATAACAACCGCTACAACATTTGTTTTTATCCTTTTAAAATCCGATATAAAAATCCGAAAAATGTTCAACATATCTAATCTTCCTTATCCTTTTTTCCTGTCTTTTTTTCTTCTCTTTCTTCTTACCGTCTCTGTTCCCGGATATCTGTTCTTTGGAAGATCCGTCAGAATCTTTCTCCTCATCTGTCTCTTCCTCTTTTTTCTTCCAGCAATGCCTCATCCGGCATAATCCCAGACTCTCCAAAATATTTTTGCAAGAATTGCGCGGTCGGCGGCGATCTTTCGTTCCATCTCTGCTAACCGGCTGTCAATACTGCTGTTTGGAAGAAGCGTGTCAATTTTGCCATCCTCTTTAATTCCAAGTTCTGTCAGACGCTCCTGCAATGTATAATCCATATATTCCACATAGATCAGATAGGCAGAAATTGTAAACAAAGAAACAATCCAAAGCACCAGAAATACTACTTTCGAACTGTCCATGGAAAACATCAGCATCAAAAATATCATTGGAATCAGAATGACACAACGGATTCCCCCACCGTATTTTTTTTTTCTGGTTACGCAGATGTTCTTCATTCTGGTATTCCATGATCCTGCGATAAGATTCTTCATAATTTGTTTCCATTGCATCTTCCCCTTACATCATTTTCGTATCTTCCATACGCTCTTCCACAAAGTGATTCATCTTCATAAATGGTTTTTCTCACAAACAGTCCAATGATCAGCGCCGCAATTGCAAACACTGCCAGCTGGCTCATGTACATCCAGTAATCGTTCTCATACATGCCGCCGATCGTCTCACGCATTGCATTGATCGCATATGGGAACGGGAAATATTTGTAAATATTCTGGTTAAACTGCGGCAAAATCTCGATCGGATATGTTCCGCTGGAACCTGCGATCTGGATAACCATGACAACAACGACAAATGCCTTTCCCACATCTCCGAAAGAAACCGTCAAAGTATAGATCAACAGGTTAAAGGTAAAACTTGTAAACGCAAAGAACGATATAAAAAAGTATCGGTTCTAAACACTGTACCTTTAACAGATACAGATCTCCCAGGACAACGATTGCCGCCTGCGGCTGTCCCAAAAACAAAAAACAGTAAAAATCTTCCAAAAATATCTCTGATATGATCTGATGCCTGCAAACTTTTTCATCCTCCACCTGCACTTTGATCAGCGCAACTAAAATAACAGCGCCAACCCAGAGTGCAAGAATTGTATAGAATGGTGTAACAGAAGAACCGTAGTTTTCAACCGGATAAACTCTTTCTGTATTAATCGTAACAGGGGGATGCAAAAGAACTCTCCCATCACTTCCGGATCCGTGGACAGGATACGGATGAACTGATCGTATTTCTCCCCATCTTCCACAGCATTCAATTCTGATAAAATCGTGTTCAGCTTCTCTTTGGCAGAACTTATGATTTCTTTTAAGGTAGTAAAACTTCCATTGGAACTGCTCACTGTGTTTTCCAAGACTGCCCAAAGCCACACTGGTACCTTCCAGTCCTTTGTTCATGCTGTTTAAAGATGCAACCATATTGTTGTAAGCAAAGAGAAATATTTGCCTTCATCGTTGCAACATCTGCCTGTAACTGTTTTTCTACGATCAGCATGACCGCATCGATCAGATTGGCTGCCGCTTTGATTGCCGCATGATCTCCTGAGACAGCATTGTTAAGATCACCTATCCGGTTCTGCAATACTCCCTGTACCGCAGTTGTTGTCTGCTCAATGCTGTCGAGCAGTTTAATGATATCATCCTTGTTGCTTCCGGCAGGAATCAGATCACTCTGTAACAGTTGTTTTAACAGTTCGATCTGCTGAGTGGAATTTGATACATTATTCGCAGCATTTGCAATCTCTTCCGCCGTTGGAAGCTCTTTTGATAATGTTGTATTCACTTCCTGCAAATGGGTATGAATACTCTGGTAAACCTGATCCATCTGGGACTGTAACGTTGTAATGGTCTGCTGTGCGTCTGTTTTTGCCTTGTTGACCTGTGCAACACCATTATTTAATTTACCGGACGCACTGGAAACCTCTCCGCTTGCTGTTTTTAAATTAGACGCAAGGGTTGCGTTGCAGGACATCAGATTATCAATTGTCACAAGATAATCATCCAGATTCTTATTGACAGAATCCAGTTTATCAATAATTTTAGTGATATACTGTGTCTTTTGTGCATCATCTGCGAGTTCATTCATACTTTCCATAACAGTGGAAACTGCAACATTCACAAACTCTTCATTAATACTTGTCTGCAGCGTTCCTTTTGCTGTATCCGTAATCTTGGAAGCGATCGGATTCTTCTTCTCATTCTCATAATAGGTAACAGATGGATGTACCAGATCATTGTCCGCAAAACCGTACATGCTCTCACTGAAATTCTCACCGATGACAATTGCTGCGTAATAATCACCGCTGTAGACACCGTCGATCGCATCATCCTCCGTCTTTACAAACTGCCAGCCAATCTTGTCATTTTCCTTCAGATTGTCGATAACGGTATCACCCATGACCACAAATTCGCCATCACTCTTGGTATATCCTTTATCCACAGAAACAACCGCAACCGGTATCGTTCCCGTATTGCTGTATGGATCCCAGTTCGAATAGATATTAAACCATGCATACAGGGATGGAAGCACGCAGATTGCAAGTGCGATCAAAAGCGCAAGCTTATTTCTCCACAACCCCTTCACATCACTTTTTGAAAATCCTGAAAATAGTCCTCATTCTCTCGTACTCCTGCATTTATTTTCTCTTTTTGAGTTCCAATATTTATTATAACGTATTTTGTTACTGAAACACAAATTTTTCCATAAAACAGATATTATTATAACGTTAATTTTATCATTTTGAAACATACAATTTCCTTTATTTGTAATTATGGAAAGAAAAACAGATACTGCACGGAATTCTTTTCTTTCCTGCAGTATCTGTTTTATGTATCATTCCTGTATTCTATGATTTTTATTGATAATAGGTAAGGTCAAAATATGTAATACCATTTTCGTCATTTACCTCAAAATCAAGATGTCTGTTGTACTCCTCATCCTGATAAGAATAACTGTTATATTCTTCAGCTTCATATACATCATCACATTCTCCCATGATTGCAACCGCTGACTGTTCATCCATTCCAATCGTCAATCCACCGCTGACTGACATAATCGGGAATGCGTCTACCTGATCAAATCCATAACAGGTATCCAAAGAAAATGCATAAATGTCACATTCTGTAATATCTTTTTGCTGAACTGTCCAGATTTACAAAGCCAATCTTTACTGTCACATCTGGATAATCCGGATTTTTCAGTTCAATTGACTCATAAGTCTGGTCGCCCGCATTCATCACATAACCATCTTCGTAACCATAATCCGCTATATCAAACGTCCATCCGTTCGCCTCTATCTCACTGTAGGCAAATGGCAAGGAATACTCATGTCCGTCAAAGAAAAATGACATATCCTCCCATGTTCCGTCCATCGGCTCTGCATCTACAACCGGTCTGTCTTCGGAAGTATCTGGAAGTGTTGCGGCTCCGGAATCGTGATTGAAGATGTCCTCCGCCTGATCTCCGTCATCATCCGCTGCATAATAATCGCTTGTCACGCCTGTGTCTATTTTGCTGGAGCCACTCGAACTTCCACCGACCAGCGTTGAAACCGTCAAAGCAATAATTGTGAAGATCAACATAATTCCAAATATAATAAGACCCATAAATAACTGTCCGCTGGCCCAGTTTTTGCGGATTGCATCTTTTTGGATTTTTTCCGATCAGCCAGATAATATACATAACGATCTTTACAATTGGAATGTTCACCAATAAATAGGTCAGCATCCACTGTCCAACACTCATCTGTGGCACAAGCTCCTCTTTGCTGATTTTCCATCCCGGACTGATACTGTGGCTGATTGTTATAGCCATATGTATTTTTGCGTACCGCCGTAACTGTTTTGTGTACCTCCATAGTTGTTTTCACTGCCATATGAATTCTGGGTATCACCGTATGTAGTCTGGGTGTTTCCGTAAATGTTCTGGCTTGTGCCATATTCGTTCTGGTTATTTTCGTTCTGTTCGTTAAAATTTTCACTCATAACTCTTTTTTCTCCTCCGTGTGTGTATTTGCTACCACTTTATTGTAGCAAATTGTGAAAAGTATTTGCAACACGAAAGTTTTTAATATCAAATTCTTAAAATTTTTGTCCAACTTTTTAATTTATTTTCCAATAACCCTTTCTGTCTGAACCCACACGCTCTATCACTGATTTTTCTTTCAAAAGATTTTAAACGCATTGCCACTGTTTTTCTGCTGATTTTTAATTTTTCCGCCAACTGTGGCATAGTATAACCCGCATTTTCTAATAATAATGCGAGAATCTCCTGCTCTTTTTCAGTCACCCTATCAGTTACCCTATCAGTCACCCTTTCAGTTACCTTGTAAAATTCACCCATTCAACCTGCAAACTCGCAACAGATTCCATTGGAATCACAATTTCAAAAATATTATCCTCCAAAAACACAGGTGTTCCACCCGAATATAATTTTGTATACTTATTGGTATTCCTCATACCAGAGCCGAGTTCATCCGCATAACCAATTTCACGAAATACTTTTGAAATTGGTGGATTTTTTCGGAAAAGGTTCAAACTGATTCAGTTTCAATTCACCATGTCCGTGAGGCAAATTGCTGTTTTTTAGTAAAAATTCTGTTACTTTCAATCACAAATTGTGTAGTGTAGGCATTGGAATAATCGCGATGTGCTAATATATTAGAAATGATTTCCCTCAATATTTTATCTCTGGCACTGACACTCTGGTCACCATCCAGCACAAAAAAAGAATCATTCAAATGCTTTTTTTCCAAAATCCATTAATCTGCGATAACTATCTATTAAATTTGTAATAATAACCTCTCTGTCATCATAACGATCCATATTTTTCACACGATAAATAGCATCTGTCTTATACTGTGGTAATACAGACATAATGGTCTGATCTTTACCAAACAACAAAATTGCCGCAAGCGTAATTCCCTCCTGACCGGTATCTGGATCTGCTAAAATAAGTCCTGTGCTTCTCAGAATTTCTTCTTCATTCATATTTGACCATGGGTGATTATCCACCCTTGAAACCGCCATCTTTTTTGCTCTTTGAATCACATCAAAATCAAGGAAATCCAATCCAAGCTTCGGATAAACCTTATTCACAAAATAAGTGCTCTGCTTCCTTGCATACATTTTTGTATACCAATTCCGCATTGTCTGTAATATCAATATCCCCTTCATGTGTCCTGTCCCATATACGACCATTCAATCGTCTAAGCTGTGTTCCCTCTGGCACCCAGATATAAATGACTGTCTTTCCATTTATATCAAATATCTGTGGTGTAAGATAAAGCGGTGGATTTATTTTATTAGCATTATTAACGGACGTTGTAAAATCCTTAAGCATTTTATCTGTCTTTTGGGGATTTACACCCCGAATTTCTTTTTGTTTGGTCAACTACGCCAAGAATAATATGCCCTCCATTACGATTATTAAAAGAACATACCGATTGATACACATCTTTTGTCAAATCATTCTCAGACAATTTAAATTCAACATTTATCTTTTCGCCGGATTCAATTATCTTTTTCAGCTCATAGCAATACGTAACTGAACGAAGCATACTGAT
>VOFJ01001686.1_pt1 | contig 42355 bp, 66 predicted proteins | sample 5384081 | NCBI WGS metagenome assembly VOFJ01 (sample SAMN12384729, study PRJNA508395) | human gut metagenome | isolation source: healthy gut I | host: Homo sapiens
CCTCCTGTCCAGATTATTTCTGGTTCTGGCTCAAGATTAATAAATCTCTCTGTTTCAGTCTCAGTCATCTCATAAAAGAGGAATCTAGTCCACTGTGAAACAACGCTTGCAAACTGATTCCTTATCAATTTACAGGCTTGTTGGCAAATTTTTTCAGTTTCATATCTGCCTTCGCGCTTTTGCAACTTCTTTTCAAGATTTTTAATCTTTAGCTGTTATTGCCTTAACATCCTCAAACTTCTTCTCTTTTATGAAATCTTCTTTTTTCAGATATTAATTCCTCAATCTTGTTCAATTTTTGAACTGAGAATATCATCAGGCACCATGCCCTTATCTAATCTTATCTTTGAGCATGCTTCGTCAATAATATCCAGTGCCTTATCAGGAAGGAATCTGTCTGTGATATATCTCTTAGATAATGTAACCGCTGCCTTAATAGCTTCCTCATCAATATTTACATTATGGAATTCTTCATATTTAAGTTTAAGTCCGTTTAAGATTTCTATTGCAGCTTCTTCAGTTGGCTCTTCAACTGTTACAGGCTGAATCTTCTTTCGAGAGCTGCATTTTTCTCAATATGCTTCTTATATTCATCTATTGTAGTAGCGCCTATAAGAGTGAGCTCTCCTCTTGCAAGTGAAGGCTTAAGCATATTTGAAGCATCAATTGCACCATCCGCATTACCTGCACCGATAATTGTATGAATCTCATCTAAGAATAAAATGATGTTCTTATTCTCTGATACTTCTTTAATAATTCGCTTTAATCTCTCTTCGAACTCACCTCTGTACTTAGTACCGGCTACTACTGCAGGAAGATCTAATGATACGAGACGCTTACCAGCAATTGTATCGGGGTACACTGCCTTCAGCCATTCTCTGGGCAAGTCCTTCAACGATGGCTGTCTTACCTACACCAGGATCACCTACGAGACAAGGATTGTTCTTAGTTCTTCTGCTTAGAATCTGAATAACTCTCTCAAGCTCTTCTTCTCTTCCAATCATCGGGTCAAGTTCACCTTCGGCAGCCATTGCTGTAAAGGTCCCTGCTGTACTTATCAAGAGTAGGAGTTTTTACTTGATGTGTCATGAAAATTGAGATCGTTATAAGCCTTATTGTTAGGGTCATATCCCATAGTTGTAATAATCTTGGAATATACCTCATTGTCATCTAAACCAAGTCCGAGAAGAATTCTTAAAGCCACACAGTCTCTCTCTGTGATTATAGCCATAAGAATATGCTCTGTTCCTATAAGGTCAGAATCAAACTTTTTAGCAAGTGAAGATGCATTTTCCAGTATTCTCTTTGCTCTCGGAGTGTATCCTTCTCTATCGCTTACGGCAACTTCTGAGTCATCAGACACAGTGAAATTTACAGAGTTAAGAACCTTTTCTACGGTTATTCCTCTGTCATGAAGCATGTTGTATGCAAGAGTATCCGGCACTTCAAGAATACCAAGCAAAATATGTTCAGATCCGACACTTTTGCTTCCCTTTTTCCCCATTGCGTGGGTTTTAGCACACTTTTTAAAACTTCTTCCGATTTCTTTGTATACTTACCTGACACTGAACAATCACCTCCTAATCTATTATGCATAAATACATTTATGTCATTACAAACATAGATGTATTTTTATAGTGTTATCAATATAATTTCTTTTTCTTCATACGAATTAATAATCCAAAGTATACCAATACCGCTACTACAACTGCTGCAGCTATAGCAACAATATTAATATGAACCACGGAATATAATCCAATGTATACAAGCAATGCCACAAGGCCCATTACTGCTGAGCACATTAAAGGAATAATAAATGTTTTTAAATATTTCCTGTCTATATCCAATATATTTATAAAGTGAAATAAAGTTAAGTACAAATATTAATCCACTGAATGTCATTACACCTATAACAAGTGCATATACACCTAAATCTGTTGTTGCAAAAACAGAATAAGAAGTAAAGGTATATGAATTGCAAGTGATATAAATGAATGGATAACAGGAACTCTCATTTTATTGATTCCCCTGTAACGCAGAGCTTGATATTGTTGACAGTGTATAGAAAATAATTGCAGATGAACCAAGAAGGAGCATCTTTCCGCCTACTGCACTGTCATAGTTTCTGAAGAGCAGATGTACAACTGGCTCTCCAAGCGCTGCAAGTCCGAATACAAATGGAATTGATACCATCATGGTGATGCGGACTGTCTTTTTTAATTTTAAGCTTTACATGATGTATATCATGTGTTGCATATGATTTAACAACGCTTGAAGCATTGATGCAGCCATTGCTGATGCAATTCCCTGAGGTATGCTTAAAAGTAATACGTAGCTTGAGCTATAGTTACCAAGCATAGTCTTAATTGTAGAACTGTCCATTTTACCTGCCATCATGTTGCTGAAGAAAATATCATCAAGCATTGTACTGATGTTGTAGAATGTCTGTCCTAAAACTATAGGGAATAATGTAAATATAATACTTTTTTGTATGCAACTTTTGTTGTAAGCTCAACGTCACTTGTGTCTGCATACATTTTTGTCTTGTATTTATTCTTTACCCTTAAGAAAATAACGATCACAACCACAAGAGCTGCAAGAGCACCAAGACAGGTGCCAAGAGTACCACCGGCTGCTCCATATGCCGCATTGTCTTCACTTTCCTATAAATGCTCTCATAAGAGCATATGAAGCAACAATACTTACAACGGCATTTACAATCTGTTCAATCAGCTGTGATATAGCTGTCGGAATCATATTGCCCTGTCCCTGGAATAAACCTCTGAACACTCCAAGAACCGCAACTATGAATACTGTCGGAGCAAGAACCCTTAAAGGAATTTCAAGTCCGGAAACAGTAGGATACAGAAATCTCTGTATTGCTCCTGCACCAAACAGGAGAACCAGCATGGCTATACCACCTGATATGATTGAGAATATAAGTGCACTCTTAAATATTTTCGCAGAGTTCTTATATTCCTTATTGGCGATTCTTGCGGAAATTAACTTCGATACAGCCATCGGAATTCCATATGAAGAGAGGATAAGTACGATGTTGTAAATGTTAAATGCAACACCGTATATACCATTACCTTCACTTCCGATGATATTGACCATCGGTATACGGTAAAGCATACCGATGATTCTTACCAATATTCCGGCTATAGCAAGAATTCCACCATGAAAAATAAAGCTTTTTTTGCTGATTTAGACATTTTACTTTCCTACGATATTAACAATCTTGCCAGGTACATAAATTTCTTTAACTATGTTCTCAGGTAATCTGTCACCAAGTTCTTCTTTTGCAGCACTGATTACAGAATCCTTATCAAGAGTTACATCTACATTGATCTTAGCCTTAACTTTTCCGTTAATCTGTACAACGATTTCCATTGTTGTTTCCTTTAACGCATTTTCGTCAACTTCAGGCCATGTGGCTTCAAATACAGAAGTTGTTTCGCCAAGACCTTCCCATAATTCCTCAGCAATATGAGGTGCAAATGGAGCAATGAGGATTGTCATTGTCTTAAGTGTATCCTTATCGATACCGCCCTGCTTCTTAGCAAGATCTGTTATCTTATTTGTATTTTCCATGAAACCACTGATAACTGTGTTGAAGCTGAATGTATCAGTTCTCTCTGTGATTTCCTGAATCATCTTATTCTTAAGCTTATCCATTTCAGCAGTCTTGCCGTAGTTCTTGTCCTTGTTTTCCATAATAAGCTTATAGAATCTGTTAATGAACTTGTAAACGCCTTCCATTCCTCTGTCGTTCCATTCAGCGTCAAGTTCAGGAGGACCTACGAAAAAGCTCATACATTCTTACAGAGTCACAGCCGTAATCTCTTACCAATTCATCAGGAGATACAACATTTCCCCTTAGATTTACTCATCTTAGCGCCGTCCTTACAGATCATTCCCTGATTGAACAGTTTCTTGAATGGCTCAACGAAATCGATTACGCCGATGTCATATAAGAACTTTGTATAGAATCTTGCATAAGAGTAAGTGAAGAACAGCGTGCTCTACACCACCTACATACATATCAACAGGAAGAAGCTTATCAGCCTTTTCTCTGTCTACTAACTTTTCAGTGTTGTTAACATCGATATATCTTAAGAAATACCATGATGAACCTGCCCACTGAGGCATTGTATTAGTTTCTCTCTTAGCCTTGGCGCCACATGTAGGACAAGTTGTGTTAACCCATTCTTCAATGGCTGCAAGTGGAGATTCACCTGTACCTGTTGGCTCATACTTCTCAACATCAGGAAGTCTTAATGGAAGCTCTTCTTCAGGAACAGGAACATGGCCACAGTTTGGACAGTGAATAATAGGAATTGGCTCACCCCAGTATCTCTGTCTTGAGAATACCCAGTCACGAAGCTTGTAGTTAGTCTTCTTCTTACCGATACCCATTTCCTCGATGATTTCAGGAGCTTCTGCCTTCATCTCACTTGACTTTCTTCCGTTCCAGTCACCTGAGTTAATAAGAATACCTTAAAGTCTGTATCTGTATAAGCTTCTGTAATTTTCTGACTCTTTGCCGTCCTTTTGAAATAACCTGAATAATAGGAATATCAAACTTCTTAGCAAATTCAAAGTCTCTTGTATCATGGGCAGGAACACACATGATTGCTCCTGTACCGTAATCTGAAAGAACATAATCTGAAAGCCAGATAGGTAACTTCTTACCATTTAAAGGATTAACTGCATATGATCCTGTAAATACACCTGTCTTTTTCCTTATCCTGCATTCTGTCGATATTTGAACGTGTTGAAGCTCTGTAAATGTAGTCTTCAACAGCCTGCTTGTTTTCTTCTGTAGCAAGCTCTGATGCAAGAGCATGCTCAGGTGCAAGTACGATAAATGTTGCACCGTGTAATGTATCAGGTCTTGTTGTGTAAACTGTAAGAGACTTGTCATGTTCCGTCTCTACCTTAAAGTCAACTTCTGCACCGTAGCTTCTGCCGATCCACTCTGACTGCATCTTCTTAACCTTTTTTTTCAGGCCAGTCAAGAGTATCGAGATCCTCAAGAAGTCTGTCAGCATACTTAGTAATTCTAAGCATCCACTGCTTAAGGTTCTTCTTACTAACTTCTGCTCCACATCTTTCACACCATCCGTTAACAACTTCTTCATTTGAAAGACCTGTCTTACATGATGGACACCAGTTGATTGGCATTTCCTTCTCATATGCAAGACCGTTCTTGAACATCTGAACAAAGATCCACTGAGTCCACTTGTAGAAATCAGGATCTGTTGTATTAAGTTCCATATCCCAGTCATAAACTGCAGATATTTCCTTAATCTGTCTCTTGATGTTATTGATGTTCTGCTCTGTTGAAATTCTTGGATGCTGTCCTGTCTTGATAGCAAAGTTCTCTGCAGGAAGGCCAAATGCATCCCATCCCATTGGATGAATTACATACTTTCCGTGTAAAATCTGATATCTGCTCCATACATCAGAGATTACATATCCTCTCCAGTGACCTACATGAAGGCCCGTTCCTGATGGATATGGGAACATATCAAGACAATAATATTTGTCTTTTTACCGTCATTTAAATTGATAGGCTTTATTTCCCAGTTCTTACGCCATTTTTGCTCTATAGATTTGTGATTGTATTCAGACACAATTACTCCCTCCGAACTTTAAAAAATAATTCTCATAATTAATTTATTATAGATTAGTCATATTGCATTTACAAGTTTAACTATAGCTTATTCCATAGGTTTTTACCGTATTTTCACCTAATAATAACTTTTTTTATATTTTACCTTGTATCATGTTTAAGAATTCTACTATAATGTATGGAATATTATAAATTTTAACAAGACTTTATTTAAGTATATATAGATATAGAGGAAATTATGAACTGTATAGGTTTTATCGGCTTTGGATTAATAGGCGGCTCCATTGCCAAGGCATTAAAGAATAAAATGCCTGATCTTAAAATAATTGCATATACAAGAAATCCTGAAGATACGAATCTGGCAATGAAGGAAGGTGTTGTTGATGTTGCACTTACTTCAATTGACAGAACATTTTCTGAGGCGGAAATTATTTTCATATGCACACCTGTTAAAATAATGCTCAACATTATGAATGAGCTTAAGCCTTATCTTTCATCTGACCAGATTGTTACAGATGTAGGAAGTGTTAAGAGCTATGTTCACCAGTGTGCAAAGGAAGTAGGTATATCCGACATTTATGTAGGTGGCCACCCTATGGCAGGATCTGAAAAAAAGCGGATATATGGCAGCATACAGCGCCCTTTTCTTCGGTAAAAAAACTATATAATTACAAAAAAATGCAGAGCTTGCCAATGACCCTGTTTATGCAATGAAGGTTAAGAAGCTCTGCAACCTTGTGGATTTACTTGGATGTAACAGTGCTACCATGGATCCAAAGGAGCATGATTATGCAGTTGCCGGTATAAGCCACGTTCCTCATCTTGTAAAGTGCCGCTCTTGTACAGACCGTAATTGATATGGACACTGAAAAAATAAGGATATGAAACGTTGCATTGCCACGGGATTTATGGATTCCACAAGAATTGCCGCATCTTCTCCTGAAATGTGGTCACAGATCTGTTTAACAAATAAGGATGAAATACTTACTGTTCTTGATGGATATCTGGACATTTTAAAGGATATCAGGGGAATCTGTTGCAAATGAGGACGATCCTGCAATTAAGAAAATATTCCAGGATGCAAGAGATTACAGAAACAGTTTATTATCAAAAAAAAATTTGGAAGTTATTTATGATTAACAATCAGCTATCGTGTACAAACACTAATGAAATAAATGAAGACTATGAACAGTATCTTACTGACATCAGGTTTATGAAGGAGGCTTATAATCTGGCTTTAAAGGCAGATAAGAAAAAATGAAACTCCCATAGGATGCGTAATAGTTCACAACAATAAAATTATTGCAAAGGGTTATAACCGAAGAAATACGGATAATTGCACAATTAAGCACGCTGAAATATCTGCAATAGTAGCTGCTTCAAAGGTATTAAAGGACTGGCGTCTTGAGGACTGTACGCTTTATGTTACTCTTGAGCCCTGCCAGATGTGTGCGGGGGCCATTGTCCAAGCAAGAATACCAAGAGTTGTAATCGGAGCTATGAGCGCCAAATCAGGCTGTGCCGGCTCCATTATTAATATCCTGGACAATAAGGATTTTTAACCACCAGTGCAAAATAACCTACAATGTTATTGAAAAGGAATGCTCTGAACTTATGAGCTCATTTTTTAAGAAAATGAGATTTGAGAAAAAATATAAGAAAGTATTGTTAAAAAGAGCAAAGCTAGAAAACCAGCCGGCACAGACTAAACAGAAAAAGGTAATCAGTCAGGCCAGACTAAACAAAAACAGATACAGCAGAAAAAGTAAAAAATACACCGCACGAAAATTTAAAAAGAAACTTTTATCAGAAAACATATATAACAAAAAACCACTGTCGCGACATACATATCACAATGATATGCTGTCCACAAAGCAGTGGTTTTTATCATATATTCACATTTTCATGTGCCATATTTATCAGTTTTCCGAAACCCAATCCGACTTCGCATTACATATATGCAAATAAGTCTTCTATAGTTTCTCTTCTTCTAATAAGCTTAACTGATCCGTCCTTACAGACCATAACTTCTGCAGGACGTGGTCTTGAGTTGTAACCTTGAGCACATGCTGTATCCGTATGCACCTGCATCAAGTACACATACAAGATCATCCTTTTCAATAACAGGAAGCTCTCTGTCCTGTGCAAGAAGGTCACCTGATTCGCAGATATTTCCTGTTACAGTAACTGTTTCCATATTTTCTCTTGGAACTATCTTACCTGCTCTTATAACTTCAATATCGTGCCATGAGTCATACATTGAAGGTCTTACAAGTACATTCATACCTACATCAGTGCCAACATACTTTCTTCCTGCATTCTGCTTAACTGAGTGCACTCTTCCAAGAATCACACCACCCTCAGCTACACATGAGTATCTTCCAGGTTCAGATTTAAATAATGGAACAGAACCGTATTCCTCAACAAATTTATCAAGGATTGGCTCTAATCTCTCTTTGAAGCTTTCCATATCATATTCTGTTTCTCCATCGAGCTTATGATAAGGAATACCATATCCGCCACCGAAGTCGATGAACTCAAGATTCTTAAATCCCATGGCAATTCTTAAGAGATTTGAAACAGCCTGTAAGTATGGTTCCGGATCCATAAATAAAGAACCGATATGCTGGTTAATACCTGCAATTGTAAGATTGTACTTTTCTGTAATCTTAAATATTTCAGGAATATCTTCTTCAGCAATACCAAACTTAGTCTTCTTACCAGCTGTAATAACCTTGTCATGATGACCTGCACCTACACCAGGATTGATTCTTACGGCACATTTCCCACCAGGATTGAGCTGACCGTACATTTCAAGCTGTGAAATGCTGTCTAAACTTGTCATAATGTCATGATCAATGGCGAACTTCATTTCCTCTTCTGAAACATTGTTGGGAATAAAGAAAATTCTCTCCTTTGGAAAACCTACCTTAAGGAGCATTGAAATTTCACCAGGGCTCATGGCATCACAGTTATTACCTTCTTCCAAGGCTAACTTTAAAATGTGAATGTTTGTATTGGCTTTAACAGAATAGTTAGCAGTATATGGATATTTTGTAATTACTTTTGCAACATTATCCATCTGCTTTCTGATTATTTCTTCATTATATACATAAAGCGGAGTACCGTACTCTTCAGCGATAGTTTCAGCATTATTCCCTTTAAAGAAATCTCTTTCGTTGATAAATGATTCCATATTTCCTCCGGATTATAATAAGTGAGCGCGAATCTCCTCAGCGCTTAATTTGCTAAGATATGCAGGTGCAATATCAAACACTGTCTTACAACCTGTAACACCTTCCTTGTGAAGTCTGTTAATTGCACGTGCATATGCAACAATTACAGCTGCTGTAAATTCAGGGTTTGAATCAAGAAGCTTTAAGCTGTACTCGATAACATGCTTATTTTCTCTGTTCTGTCCCTGTAACACCTGAACGGATAACGAAACCACCGTGTGGAATTCCTGCATGGTCTCTTTCAAGTTTTTTCTTCAGTAATAAAATGTACTGTTGTGTCGTAGTCAGCAAAATAGTTAGGCATATTCTTGATTTCCTGTGTAATTCTCTCAAGATCTGCACCCTCTTCAGCTACAACGAAGCACTCTCTTGTATGCTTCTGTCTTGTTGTAAGTTCAGGATTCTCACCTGCTCTTACTGATTCAAGAGCTTCTTCTGAAGGAATTGTATACTGCTTTCCGTTCTTAACGCCTTCAATTCTTCTGATAGCATCTGAATGTCCCTGGCTTACACCCTTACCCCAGAATGTGTATGACTTACCTTCAGGTAAGATACATTCTGAATAAAGACGGTTAACTGAGAACATACCAGGATCCCATCCTGCAGAAATAAGTGCTGTATGGCCGCTTTCCTTTGCTGCCCCTTATCAACATTTGCAAAGTGCTCCGGTATTCTTGCATGAGTATCAAAGCTGTCTACTACATTGAAGTACTTAGCATATTCCGGAGTCTGCTTAGGCATATCTGTTGCACTACCGCTGCAGATAATTAAAACATCAATGTCGTCCTTATGCTCTAAAAATATCTGCTGTATTGTATACATGAACTCCAGGTGTAATTACCTTTACACTTTCAGGGTTTCTTCTTGTAAATACGGCGGTAAGTTCTAAATCATCATTCTGTCCTATAGCACATTCAACACCCTTAGCAAGGTTGCCATATCCAAGAATACCTATTCTCATATTCTATCTCCTTTGCATTTTAAAAAGTTAAGTAAGAACCTTAAGTTCTTACTGTAATTATTTTTATTAATTTATGTAGTTTATATTATAATAAATTAAACTGTAAATCAATTTTACATTTACATTTATGTTATTAATCACGCAATATTTTCCAATTAATTACGGATAAAAATACAAAGAAAATGTCACAAATAAAAAATGCCGCAGGTATATACCCACAACTTTTTTATGTATATCACATCTTATATTAAATCCTTCAGATTAATCATCCATATTAATGAAATTAATATAATTGTCAGATTTTTATACTCATAAACTTCTCAAAAACATACACCATTTAAACTGTCTGTATTATTCTGGTCTGAAACCCAAGAGTTTTTGCCACAAAGTCAGAAGCTCTCTCTACTGAATGTAAAAATTCAATTCCATTTAATGCATCCGCTGCTATAACCGCAGAAAATACATCTCCTGTTCCCGGTCTTTCATTGTGACATTTTTTCTTTCTGTAGAGTTTGTAGCTTTCTTTATTCTCCGACTCAAATGCAAAACTGCTTACAAATTCCGGCGAATCTATACCCGTAATTACAACTCTCTTCGCTCTGTCACGGGTAAGAATCTCTGCCATTTCAGTTAATTCATCAGTTTTTAAAATACGGTTTAAACTGCTTACCTGTTAAAATGCAGCTTTCAGTTACATTTGGTGTAAGAATATCCGCATAACTTATAAGCTCTGAAAGTCTTTCTGCAATCTTTGAATCATATCCTGAATAGAATTCACCATTGTCCGCCATAACAGGATCCAGAATAACAGTAGATTCCTTACCGAACTCCTCGATAAATGTCTTTGCAAAATCAATCTGTGCGGGATTGGTCAGGTATCCGATAAGTATTCCGTCAAATGAAATATTTACCTTTTTCCATTCATCGATAAAGCTGTGTAAAAAGTCCGTGCAGTCCTTTACTGCAAATGAATCAAAACCGGTATGATTTGTAAATATTCCGGTTGGAATCGGACATGTCTGTATGCCCATGGCCGAAATTATTGGTAACTGAACAGTAATTGAACAGCGGCCATATCCGGATAAGTCATTTATTATGGCTATTTTCTTCTGATAATTATTCTGTTCACTTGTTTCCATCGTCAAACCAATTCCCATTCATTAACAGTCCTCTGGACTTTATTTTTTCTGTCTACACTCTCTGTCATCATTTTATCTGCCAGCTTAATAAATTCTGTTCTTGCAGGTTCATTTAAAATAAAACCAAACATGGTCAGAACATTATCACTGGCGGATTTATCAAATGCATTTATCAGTGCCCTGTCTGCATGCACCCTGTCAGGGATGTCATTTAATAAGCCTTCATTTGCAAGGGTTCTTATTTCAAATGCAGCCTTTACGGTATCGTTATCCAGCTTCTCATCCAGAAGTGCATTAAATGCAACATATAAGAGATTAACGCTGTCTGTGGCATTCATCCCTTCTCTTCCGAAGTATTCTGCAATTTCCGCAAAGTAATATACATATATAAGCGTATTATAATCCTTTGTTATTTCATCAAATGACTTAACTATAAATATATCCTGGAGAATATATGCGCTTTTTCCCTCGTAAATGTTGAAGTTGGCAAAGATAAAGCTTCTTCCTGAAGCAATAAGCTTACTTTGGGGCGTCTGCCTCCCCTGGCAAAAGCAGGATATTTTCCCAAGTTCCCTTGTAAGAATTACAACTCTTCTGTCGTATTCACCTATGGGAGTACTGCTTATTATTACACCTGATACGGTGGTTACATCTCTCATGATTCCTTAATATATCCGAAGTTCTTAAGACTTGTACCGTTTTCACGCCAGTCCTTATCTACCTTAACCCAGAGCTTTAAATTAACTCTGCATCCAAGTTCTCTCTCAAGCTCATATCTGGCTGTTGAACCGATTTTCTTAAGCATTTCGCCGCCCTTGCCAATAATAATTCCTTTGTGAGAATCTCTTTCGCAGAAGATTGTTGCATCAATATCACAGATATCAGTTCCCTCTCTGTCGTGCATCTTATCCACAACAACTGCTATTCCGTGAGGAACTTCTTCACTTAATGCATGGAGAGACTTTTCTCTTATGATTTCCGCTGCAATGGCACGCATAGGCATGTCAGTAACAGTATCTTCATCATAATACATAGGTCCTTCAGGAAGTGCTTCGTCAAATATAACACTTAAGAGGTCATCAACATTATTTCCGTTTCTTGCACATACAGGAACGATGTCTTTGAATTCCATTTTCTCGCTGAACATCTTAATTACCGGTAAAATGTCAGCCTTTTTCAACAGTGTCACACTTGTTGATAACGAGAATAACAGGTACATTTACGCTCTTTAACTGCTCGATTATAGACTTGTCAGCCTCACCGATGTAAGCCTTAGGCTCAACAAGGTAGCAGATAACATCAGCATCATTTAATCCTTCAAATGATTCCTTCTTCATGTACTCGCCAAGCTTGTTCTTAGGCTTGATAATACCAGGTGTATCGAAAAATACAATCTGACCTCTGTCATCTGTATATACAGTTTTAATACGTTTTCTTGTAGTCTGTGGCTTATTGGACATGATAGCAATCTTCTGTCCGATAAGCTTGTTCATAAGTGTTGATTTACCTACATTTGGTCTGCCGATCATAGCGACAAAACCTGATTTATATACATGATCTGTATTCAAATTTTTTCTCCTTTTAATTCTTTGCAAGAGGCTCAATCTTATCAAACATTTCCTTAGAGTTGTTGATCATGTCTGAGCTTCCTACAACACAGAAATGCTTGTCAGTATTGAGAAGGTCAATAATAGGTGCAAGACTTCTGATTGTCTCTACATTTGTACTCAATACTTCATCTCTTGTCTTCTGAATATCTTCTGTTGTTGTGCCCTTGATATATGCATCAAATGCTCTCTTACCCTTCATTGATGGTGTAAGAGGTGAATCCATGCCACCGATTGTTCCGATTATATATTTAATCATATCTCTGTCAGAAACATCAAATGATTTTACATAATCTGCAGCTTCTTCAAATATTCTGTTTGTATCCTTAATGTTAGGATCTCTGTATGATACGAGAAATGAATCGCCGTTCACTCTGAAATCACTCATACATCCGTATGCTCCACCCTTAACTCTGATATTAAGCCATAAGTATTCATATGAGAATATTGTCTTAAGAACTCTGAGAGCTCCTGTATATTCTAAGCCCGCATTTGCAAAGTTCCATGTTCTGGCAACATAGTTAACCTGTGAAGGTGATGTGTATGCAATAGAAAATGATCCAGGCTTAAAAGAGTGATTCATATTTTTACGTCTTCAACATTATCACTCTTAAGATCATTGATAAATGTAACTGCTTCCTTATCAAAGATCTTCTGACCTTCTTCATCTGCTGTTACGTTAAATGTAAGAATGTTTTTTTGTTAAATAATCTGTTTACTAAATCATTTAATTTTTCAACTGTCTCATCAAAACGCTCATCAAAGTTGTTATTAAGGTCATTTAAGAATTCATAGAATTTGTAACCCTTTGTCATTGATGTGTAGAATGTGCTCTTTGAGAACTGCTCTGTGGCAATAGAAGCTGATGTTACGTGACCTGAGCTTAAGAAACCTACTGCATACTGTGAAACACTCTTTGCAACAAGCTCTTTTCATTCTCTTCTTTGTCATCAAACTTTGTTCTGAGCATCTGCTCTTCCATTAACTCAAGCATTTTGCCAATCTTGCCGTAGAATGCCTTACCGTTATATGAGAAGAGCATTTTAATTTCGTCGCTCTTTTTCTCTGAGTTATAAGATGTGATATCTGTGAAAATGCCACCTGTGTGCATATTTATTTCACTTGTAAGGTCTGTATATGAGTAGTTCTCAGTATCCATAAGACCGATACACATACTTAAGAGACCTGCGTATGGAAGATCCTCATCAGCAATGTGCTCCATATCAAATGCCGCAGTTACGTAAGCAATGTTATTAGAGAAAATATTTTCCTTTACGCACTTTACGCCATGTACTTCTTCTACAGAATAGCTGATAGGCTCAGCTTCTTTCTTAATGTCATCAATTGAAAGAAGTGGAATTGTAAGTAATTCTTCCTCTGTTGAAGGCTCATCCTGATATGCCTTGAGGCTTGCTGTATCCTTTACAATCTGCTGCTTCTCTTCTTCAGATAATGTATTTACATAGTCATACACTCTCTTCTCTTCTGCTTTTCTAAGCTTTTTCAGCATATGTTGTATCAGGATCAAGCTGAACTAATGCACATGACTTGTTATCTATAAGAATATTCTTTGTAAATGATTTAAAGTACTCACTTAAGTTGAGTGTCTTTAATCTGTCATATTCACTTACCACATTCCACATTTACAAATGGCTTAGTCTCATCATAAATCCATGTTTCAAGAATTGATAAACCATAGATAAGTCCTCTCTCGGGTATGAACCGAAGTCTGCTTCTCTGTACTTAAACTCAAAAATACTGAGTGCCGCATTGAGCATTTTTTCTCATCTAAACCGTTTGTATATACTTCATTTAAAACTTCATCAATAGTTTCCTTGAAGAGATCAAGCTTATCTGCGGAAGTATTTCTTACAACAATGCTGTACATTGGCTGCATAAGAGATGTTTCAAAGTTTGAGCTGATATCCGCTCCGATTCCCTTATCTACAAGTCTCTGCTTTAAAATAGCTCCCGGTGCAAGCATAAGAGCATAATCGAGAATCTGCATATCTGTTGTAAATTCATTATCGAGAGTATTTCCAACAATCCAGCTGCATGAAAGGTATGAGCTGTTTTCTGTATCCTCACCCTCGTCAACCGCATAAACAGACTTAACTGTAATAGGGGCTTCAAATGGCTTCTGAACTGTTACAGATGTATCTGTGTTGAAGTTCTCTTTTGAATACTTAGATAAATATTCTCTGTCTAAATAATCAAGTCTTTCCTGAATATCCATCTTTCCATATAGATAAATATATGAATTTGCAGGATCGTAATGTCTCTTATGGTAGTCAAGAAATGCTTCGTATGTAAGTGAAGGAATAACCTCAGGATCTCCACCTGACTCATACTTATACTGATTTCCGTTGTACATAGTCTGAAAAATCTTTGCTTTCAAGTACATCATCAGCTGATGAGTAAACACCCTTCACTTCGTTAAATACACTACACCATTAAGGAAGAACTTCTCGCCGTCAGACTCGTAATGCCAGCCTTCCTGCTTAAAGATTTCTTCTTTCTTGTAGATATTAGGATTAAATACGGCATCCATGTAAATATCCATTAAGTTTTTGAAATCCACATCGTTACAGCTTGCGATTGGGTAAACTGTCTTGTCAGGATATGTCATGGCATTAAGGAATGTATTAAGAGAACCCTTTGCAAGCTCTACAAATGGATCCTTTGCAGGATATTTTTCTGAACCACAAAGTGTTGAATGCTCAATAATGTGCTGTACACCTGTACTGTTCTCAGATGGAGTTCTGAAACCTATTGTGAACACTTTATTGTCATCATCATTTTCGATGTAAACCACTCTGGCGCCGGTTTTTTTTTTATGTCTGTAGATATATCCCACAGATCCGATGTCAGGCAAATCCACCGTATTTTCTAATATATACATATATACCTCTTTTCATTCTGTATAATTTATATTCATAATGCAAAAATAAGGAAGTCTATACTTCCAATCGAGAAATTCTCTAAAAAGTAATAAACTTCCATAATGTTTTCATAATTTTACAACAAATACCTGTATAAGTTAATAGCTTTACAGATTGTTTAGAAATGCTTATAAGCCTAAAACAGCTTTTCTTGCATCCTTTAAGAAGGATAATGAACCAAAGATTACAAGTAAATCATCCTTGCCCATCATCTCTTTTGTTTTATTAACTGCATATTCCACAGAATCAGAATATTCAGCATTTGGATTAACTCTTTTAACTTCTTCACAGAGTTCCTTTGCGTCCATTGCTCTTGGATTATCAGGAGTTGCAACAGTAAATACATGCTTTGCAAGAGGCATTGTAATATCAATTACCTTTCTGTAATCCTTATCCTTAAATATACCAAATACGAAATAAACGTTTTTATCAGGATAATAGAGCTTAATTGAATCATATAAAGCAGTTGCTGCCTGTGGATTGTGAGCTCCGTCAATAATAATAGTAGTAGGATTCTCACTGATTACAGTAAATCTTCCACTCCATACGGCTTCTCTCATTCCGTTCTTAACCGCATCATTACTAATTGGGATATTTAATTCACGGAGCTTGTTAACTGCAAGAAGTGCTGTTGCTGCATTTTCAATCTGGAACTTACCCTTTAATCTGATGCTTACATCATGCCAGATGTCTCCATATGAAAATGTCTGAACTCTGTCGCCATATTCAACATTGTAAATGTCGTCTGTGTTAAGGAATTCGATGGAGGCTTCATTTTCCTTTGCAACCTTTTCTAATACGGCTTTTTACTTCAGCTGACTGTACAGATGAAATAACATCTGTACTTCTCTTTATGATTCCTGACTTGGCAAGTGCAATGTCCTCTACAGTACTGCCGAGGTAATCTACATGATCGAGAGCGATTGGCATAAATACTTCCATAAGAACTGTATCAATTACATTTGTGGCGTCAAGCTTTCCGCCAAGTCCTGCTTCGAGAACAACAATATCGCAATTGCAGTCTTTAAAATACATAAATGAAATTACCGTCTCAACTTCAAATGGAGATGGAACAGGCTCATCATCTGTCTTCATTTCTGAAATAACCTGAGCAATTCTTGTAACATACTGTGCAAAATCCATCTCAGATATGTTCTTTCCGTTCACCTGAATTGTCTCAAGCTCTTCAAAGATTGCAGGTGATGTATATTTTCCAACTCTGTATCCTGCACTTCCGAGAATTGAAGTGATATAAGATATAAATGAACCCTTACCGTTTGTTCCTGCAACATGGATAAACTTAAGATCCTGCTGAGGGTTACCAAGTCTGCCAAGCAATGTGGATATTGCCTGGAGATTCATTTCATCGCTTAGTTCCAAACCGTTTATATATTCTCTCGCTTCTTTGTAATTCATACTATCTCCCGTATTATAAGTCACATTGTTTACATGAATATATTATGCGCAGTATTTCTGCATCAGCATTTAGCAATTCCCATTTCCGGGGGGTGCTTCACCAGATGCAAGGCCCTCAAGAATTTTTAATATTGCTGCGTCACCATATCGGTATTCCAGCATTACCTCTGTAGGTATAGGCCATTCCTCTTCAGTAAGTGGCGGATGTCCCCCTTCTTCACGGAGAGTTGCAACAATATCCCTCATCATCATCTGATCCTTTACGGATAATTTCCTGACTGACTCAAGAGGTGCAACAGTAATAACTTTTCCTGTCTGGCACTCTGTATCTATCTTTATTATACCGCCGCCCTCTTTTTTTCGATACCCATGGGATAATAAATATAATATAGTTTATTATTTTTTTTTTTTTGTAAGTTTGAATACTACCATTTTTAACCTTTTATTTACCGTATGTCATATAGATGTGCTTTATGCCACAATCCATGAAATGATCGCCCTGAGATTTAAATCCAAACATCTTATAGAATTCCTCAAGATAACTTTGAGCCTGGATTTTAACCTCAGTCTCACCCATCTGATTAAGAAGAATATCCATGGCTATCTCAACTAACTGTCTTCCAAGTTTAAGACCTCTGTATTCCTTTTTAACAGTTAATCTGCCAAATGAAGCTTCCGGATATGCAACACCTGCTGCCATTACTCTGATATATCCCACAAGCTTTCCATCGTCTAAAATCATAATGTGCTTGGCATTCTTGTCCTTATCATCCATATCAAGATAATTACAATTCTGCTCAACAACATATATTAAACATCTGTGCTTGAGGATCTCATAGAGTTCATCCGTTGTAAGTTCGCTGTATTCCTTAATCAGTGTAGTCATAAAATTCTCCCAAATTTACATAATAATTTAATTTGTTATGTAATTTAATCATTTACAGTATCTGTACATTTGCATATTTCAAATATCGTGGTTATCAATAAAACAGCTTTTTATTTAAAGCTAAAATACGCATTTGCCCTAACCTTCATTATATTATTTTTTTGGGCCGTTCTTTGAATATAAAAAGAATATAAAAGATTTTAAAAAATATTACTCGCCTATAATATTTTTTAAAAATGTCTTTCTGTGTTCAGGTGTAATACCGTACTTCTTAATTACCTCAATATGAGCCTTTGTTCCGTAACCCTTGTGCTTTTCAAAACCATACTCAGGATATTTTTTCACCAAGTTCTTCCATATATCTGTCCCTTGTAACCTTGGCTAAGATACTGGCAGCAGCTATGGATACACTCTTTGCATCACCCTTAATGATTTTCTCCTGATGGATGCTTTCATCTATACCCGGAATAATTACTGCATCATTTAACAGAACTTCAGGACGCTTAGATAACTTATCAATAGCCATTCTCATTGCCTTGTAAGTTGCCTGTAAAATATTCATCTCGTCTATTTCTTCAGCAGATACAATGCCAATACCGTAAATCGTACGGTTCATAATATCGTTGTATAAAATATCACGTCTTTTAGGAGTAACTTTTTTAGAGTCATTTAAGTAAATGAAATCATCATCCACATTTAAAATGGCTGCAGCGGCTACCACAGGACCTGCCAACGGACCTCTCCCGGCCTCATCAACACCTGCAATTACCACATTTCCCTTTGAAAGAAAACTATATTCGTATTCCTTCATGGCTCTTAGTCTTTCTAATTCTATTTCAAGCTTTTCAGGTGACATAGCTGCTCCTTTTTAGAATAAGTAATCAATTAGTCAATCCATGGTCTTTCGAGAGTCATTTTACCGAATCTGCCGTTTCTGTAATCATCAATGACTACCTTGGCAGCTCTTTCATAGTCGAGCTTACCGCCCTTTTTGAGCGCACCGAGTCTTCTTGCAATATTGTCAAATATTTCAATAGTTTCGCCATCTGTCTCGATACTGTATTTTTTCTGATAATCTGTCAGGATATCTCTTCATCATCCATTCAATAAGGAAGAATGCAAGATTTTCTATGTTGAGGTTGTTGTCATTTAATGAACCTAAAAAATGCAAGTCTCTGACCTGACTTCTCATTAACGGGCTTTTACGTAAAGTACACCCGGTGTATCAAGCAATTCACATGTATTGCCGACCTTTATCCACTGCTTACCGATTGTAACACCCGGTCTGTTACCTGTTTTTGCACTTTTTACCCACAAATGAGTTAATAAATGTAGACTTACCCACATTTGGCACTCCACAAATCATAACTCTTGGGATTCTCTTGTAATCTCTTGATTTACCTTTATATTTTTTCTTCCATTAACTGTGTGATTGTATCCTTTATTTTGAGAACGTCACTCTGCTTCTTGGAATTTAATAGAATGGCACATACACCATTTTCTTTATAATAATCGAGCCACATTGAGCTTTCCTTATCATCCGCCATATCAGACTTATTAAGTACAAGAATATGTCCCTTGCCCTTTGTAAGATCAAGAAGGTTAGGGTTTCTTGTACTCTCAGGCGCTCTTGCATCAACTACTTCAATAACTATATCTACGAGGGCAATATCCTCTTTCATAATCTTGAAGGCCTTAGCCATATGTCCTGGATACCATTGGTAGTTATTGTTATCCATAATTACCTCCATTTCAGATATGTCCATATTTATAAAAGTAGTAGGAATACCGAAATATCCCTACTACTTTCATAATATTTAGGTATAAATTACTTAACGAGTTCCTTAACTCTTGTAGCCTTACCTGTTCTTTCACGGAGATAGAAAAGCTTAGCTCTTCTAACCTTACCGTATCTAACAACCTTAACATCTGCTACGTTAGGTGAGTGAAGAGGCCATGTCTTTTCAACACCTACACCGCTTGCAAGCTTTCTAACTGTAAATGTCTTACGAAGACCTGTACCCTGAACCTTAATTACTGTACCTTCAAAAACCTGGATTCTCTCACGAGTACCCTCGATAATCTTAGCAGAAACTTTAACAGTATCACCTACACCAAACTCAGGTAACTGTTCTTTTTCTGAGCGTTTTCTATCTCTGCGATATAATCCTTCATTACTAATCCTCCATGAATTGTTATTCTTTATAAATTATCAAAGCAATCCCTTTAATAATGTAACCTTTGTAATACCACTCTCCAAATCATGGGAGATATTACTGTCATCAATAACAGGAATCAACAGCTCTTTGCCGTTATTCATCCTAACAACATACACATTATTAGCGGCATTTGTCATAACGTCTTCTAATATTCCAAGCTCTTTCGCCATCATATGTGACAATTTTCTGGCCTATAAGGTCACATATAAAGTATTCTCCGGGCTCTAATTTAATTGCGTTATCTCTCGTTATCATTATATCTTTCTTAACGAATTTTGTAACATCATTGATGTTGTCATATTCTTTGAAAGAAATAATAACATATTGTTTAAAGTAACGAACCGAACCTGGGTGAAGCTTATATTCTTCCCCATTTACAAAAAAATGAGGCATTCCTTAAGTTTCTTAAACCTTGTCGGATCATCAGTTGTAGGAAACACTGTAAGTTCACCACGTAAACCGTGAGTCTTAACAACCACTCCCCTACTCTAAGGTAATTATCATTGTCCATCAATACATACCTTTATGTTTTTAGCATTTTCAGCAGCCTGAGCCGCAACTAATACTCTAATAGATTGTGCGATACGACCTGATGTACCTATAATTTTACCCAGATCGTCGGGAGCAGTCTTAACATGGATAGAAGTTAAATCACCTTGCTGCACGGAATAAACTGTTACCTATTCCTTGTCATCAACGAGTGATTTTTACTAAGTATTCCACAAACTTTTCCACTACGCTTCCTCCAATTAATTACTTAGAGATACCTGCAACCTTGAAAAGTCTTGCAACTGTTTCTGTTGGCTGAGCACCGTTAGCAATCCACTTTGTAACCTTTTCAGCATCAATTTCAATCTTAGCTGGTTCGCAATTTGGATCATATGTACCGATTTCATCGATTGAGCTACCGTTTCTAGGTGTTCTTGAATCAGCAACTACAACTCTGTAAAATGGCTTTCTCTTTGCGCCAAGTCTTTTTAATCTAATCTTTACCATTACTTTTCCTCCACTAATGTGTAAATAAAATATTATATGTTAAAAAGGAAGTTTGAACTTACCTTTTTTACCACCCTTAAACATGCCAGGCATGTTTTTCATTGCCTTCTTTGCTTCTTCGAACTGCTTTACAAGTCTGTTAACAACTGCTATGTCAACACCCGCACCTTGTGCAATTCTCTTTTTTTCTTGATGGATTGAGAATATGCGGATTCTCTCTTTCCTTCGAGTCATTGAGAAAATGATTGCCTCATTCTTAGCAAGTGCATTCTGTGCATCTTCGCTGTCGAGGTTCATCTCTTTCATCTTTCCGGCGATTCCCATATTTGGAAGAAGTCCTAAGAACTTAGAAAATCCTCCAAGCTTTCTGAGCTGTTTCATAGATGAAAGGTAGTCGTTGAAATCAAATTCTGACTTCTTAACCTTAGCAGCCATTCTAAGCGCTTCTTCTTCATCTATCTCCTGCTCTGCCTTCTCGATAAGAGAAAGCACATCGCCCATACCGAGCATACGGGAAGCCATACGTTCCGGATAGAACTGCTCCAGATCTGAAAGCTTCTCTCCCATACCTACATATAATATAGGCTTGCCTGTTACAGCTTTAATGGAGAGAGCCGCACCACCTCTTGTATCACCGTCGAGCTTAGTAAGAATTACTCCGTCGATTCCAACCTTCTCATCAAATGTCTTAGCAACATTTACTGCATCCTGACCTGTCATCGCATCGACAACAAGTACAGTCTCATCAATTCCAACCTCGGCCTTGATCTTACTGATCTCATCCATCATGTCTTCATCGATGTGAAGTCGTCCGGCTGTATCGAAGATGATAACATTCTTATTTCTGCTCTTTGCCTCTTCCACGGCTGCCTTTGCTATATCCACAGGATTAATATCAGTACCCATTGAGAAAACAGAAACTCCTAATTTCTCACCGTTTACCTTTAACTGATCTATAGCAGCCGGTCTGTATACGTCACAGGCAACGAGAAGTGGTCTCTTGCCCTGAGCCTGGAACTTAGCAGCAAGCTTTGCCGCTGTAGTTGTCTTACCTGCACCCTGAAGACCAGCCATCATAATCTTGGTAGCTGTTCCATCTGTTCTGAACTTAATATCAGTTTTCTCAGAACCCCATAAGTGCTGTAAGTTCTTCGTTAACAATCTTAACAACCATCTGTCCAGGTGTAAGAGATTTCATAACCTCTTCACCAACGGCCTTTTCCTGGATTGTATTGACGAACTTCTTAACAACCTTAAAGTTTACATCGGCTTCGAGAAGTGCAATCTTAACTTCTTTTACGGCTTCCTTAACATCTGATTCCTTCAGAGTTCCCTTGCCTCTAAGCTTTTTAAAAAACATTTTGCAGCTTCTCTGATAAACTATCAAATGCCATAACTTATCCTTTCTGATGAAAATCAGAATTCATCTATTATCAGTTCTGTATCTTCGGATATTTTATCCAACAACTTATCATTGCGGGATTCTTTGCTTATACTCAGCAATGGTATCCTTGATTCCTGTGCGATGTCCTGCATTTTAGCAAATCGCTCTATCATATGTAGCTTATTCTCATACTTCTCAAAGCATCTTAGTCACTCTCTTAATAAGATCGTGAATCGCCTGTCTTGAAACACCATAGTTATCGGCAACCTCACTGAGAGATAAATCGTTAAATACAGCATCTTCATATACTTTGCGCTGATGCTCATTTAGAAGCTCACCATAAAAAAGTCATATAATAATGTCTGTTTAAATATGTTGTCCATGTAAACTCCTTTACAGCTGTTGCTTATAATAACAGATTGCAAATGAGTGTGTCAAGCATTTTTGTTTTACATTGTTATATTTTATTTGTTTTATTGTCGTCTTTTGCTATTATAAATAACACTTAATAAAGCTTAAATTTTTATATACTATATAAAATAAAAAATATTTATATGATTTAAATATATTTCGATGTATGTACGTTTAGACATTTATATATTTAAGAAAAAATATTTAAATATTATGAAGATAGTAAGGATACTAAAACAATGAATGAAGAACCGGATATGATGTATAAGCTTATGATCTTATATATGCTGGATAAAGGTTAACTTCCCATTATCCAACAGTCAGATCAGCAGTTTTGTACTTGGCAGGGAATATACTACATATTTCACATTACAAAACACTCTTAATACTCTTATAGACGATAACTTTATACATGCAGCTATTTACAAAAACAGTACGCAGTACTCTCTTACTGAAAGTGGTAAATATGCCATAGATCAGTTTGCCAGTAAATTATCATCTTCTATAAAGGAAGATATTGATACATACTTAACTGATAACAAGTACGATTTCAGATGTGAAATCAATACAATAACAAACTATTATCAGTCAGGCTCCGGCGATTATGTAGCTGAATGTAAGGTTAACGAAGGAAATGCTTCATTAATAGAAATCAAGTTATCTGTTCCTTCTGAAGAAGATGCCAAAATAATATGTAACCAAATGGCAGAATAACAATCAGGACATTTACGAATATATAATGCATAAGCTCACATAAAGAAAAATGTCTTATCTGAATATGCGTCATGCATATAAAGAAAACAACTTATAGAACATATAAATTTCATATAAAAAGAAAACCCTGAGGATTAAATACAATCCTCAGGGTTTTTTTTATTCTGATTTTGAAAATCTCTTTTAATTATTCATTTAAATTATTTCTTTGAATAATCAATCTGTTTTTGCAATCTTTTCTGCGTTAAATACATCCCATGTTACCTCATCAATGGCTGTAAATATATTTTTTAAGTCTGTGAGATAAATTTTCAGGATGTTCAACAACTGCCTTAAAGTCACCAATCTTTAATCCGTCTTCCTTCATTCGGTGACAAATCATAGTAAATCGGTTAATCCACTCTTCGTCCGCCATTAAGTATTCCTTAACATGAGGGAGCCTGAGAGTATCTGTTTGTAGATCTGATTTTCTGATTTATTTTTCTCTTCTTAATAAGTATGTTGTGAATATCACTATATGTTGTTGCTTCATTTGAAATAGCATCTCTTAACTGGTCATTTAAATATAGAGAGTACTGCATCTGTTTATGAAGAGTTGTCATAATACTTCTTGGGAAGATAAACATATCAACTACCTGAAGTAAAATACATGCTATGGCAATATATGTAATTCTATATAATGATCCTTTATAAATCATATCCAGGTGACATGATTGCATATGTTACTACGGAGAACATAGTAGCGATCATTGCCTTATAGTCAAACTTGAAGAATATGTCGGCAAATAATGTAATTCCCGCCAGTACCACGTAATGCACCGCTACAACATTTGTTATTGAGAAAGAAATAAGCATCAGGCCGATAACGTATATGGAGTTGATAATACGTTTCTTTGTACTTGATGTATTAGCTTCAATATATGGCTGAGCTGTAATGCCTACATAAAGAGGGAACATATATGAATTAGGAAGGTTAAAGAATGTTTGTTATAAAAATACCAACAGAAGCAAGACATGAAACCTTCAATGCAAAAAGATAAGACTGTAAATATTAAATCTGCTTAATATGTCCGTTCCAAACTTAACCTTTGCTTCCTTCTTATCAAGATGAAGAACTTCACCCTGAACGAAGTCGTCCATTTCTTCTCTAAGAGATTCTACAACCTCATCTGCTTCAAGCTCATTGTTGAGCTTTCCATATAATTCATCAAACTGTTTTGTAACAGATTTTTCTGATACCTTATCCTCTTCAAAGTCATCAATGGAATCAAGCATTTCTATAATAAGATTATGCATTCCCTGAGACATTTTCTTACCTTCAGTTACGTAGTTATCAACAAGTGTATTATTGATTCGCTTTAATATGGTAACCATACGAACCATGTCATGACCACGCTGCCATGAATAGCTTATTGAAAGTTTTTCACCTATAGCCTGTTCTATCTGAGTAAGACTGTCATCGATAGCATTTTTCTGTGATACTAACTTATCATTGTCTTCTTCTCTTAAAATGCTGTCGCACTGTTTCCCCATTAAGTCAATTGTGTAATCCAGTTTCTTTTTAAGCTTTTTTGTTAAATGACATTCCATGAATTACAAAATTATATAAAATAGAAAGAAGTGCAAAACCACCGAATATGGCAACTCTGATAAAAAAGTCTGTACCATATACAGGTCTGTACATCATTACAGGGAAGCAGAGTAATAATGGCAGAAATGTGCTACTATGCTTCTCTGATGTAAAGAGATATATTGCCAGGAAGAATGTTATAAATGTTGCAACAGTCACCATGGTAACATATCCGGAAGTTCCCTGTGGGAAGAAACCGTATCCCAGATACGAAAGGAAAATTATACCCACATTGGATGCCACAAGAATAAATGTATTCTTAACCGGCTCAATAGTATAGTCATTCTGGCTTGATGGAATTACATTTGACAATGCCATACCAAATGCCAGCGCGTTACTTTTTACCAAGTGGTCCTATCATAAGATAAGTCGAAACTAAATATATTGTCATATATATAATAGCTCGAATTGATTCTCTTCTTATCTCCGGCTTAAAGGTTATAAGACCAGCACCTTTAGCCTTTGAATTATTACTCATCACACTACCTCACATAGTTCAATACTGATATAAATATTTTCACTCTTTGATTGATTATAGCACTTTTTAAATTTTAATTGTTTAAACATAAAGGCAATATAATCTAAAATGACGATAAATAAGCACATTTCCGTGCATTTTCCGAATTCCATATAAAAAACCTTGTATAAAACGCTTTTAATGCGTTAAACACAAGGTTTTTTATTTAATTTATGAATTGATAAATAACTATCTGATTATTTAACGATTAATGACTCTCCTGTCATTTCTGCAGGTTTCTCAATATCTAAGATTTCAAGAATTGTTGGAGCTATATCACATAAGCTTCCACCTTCTCTGAGCTTAGCATCACCATCGTTAACTAAGATAAATGGAACATCATTTGTTGTATGAGCTGTAACACTCTTTCCTGTGTAGTTATCTAACATCTTTTCTGCATTACCGTGATCAGCACAGATGAAGAGTACACCATTATTTTCAATGATTGCATCCTTAATTCTGCCAACACACTCATCAACCTTTTCGATTGCTGTAATTGCAGCCTTAACAATACCTGTATGACCAACCATGTCAGGGTTTGCGAAGTTAACTACGATAAAGTCATATTTACCTTCCTTAACTGCATTTACAACACCGTCACATACTTCGTCAGCACTCATTTCAGGCTGTAAATCGTATGTAGCAACCTTTGGAGATGGAACAAGAAGTCTGTCTTCGCCTTCGTAAGGAACTTCAACACCACCGTTGAAGAAGAATGTTACGTGAGCATACTTCTCTGTTTCAGCTGTTCTGAGCTGCTTTAATCCTGCCTTTGAAATAACTTCACCAAGAGTATTCTCGATTTCCTTATCTTCAAATGCAACTAACTTGTTAGGGATAGTAACATCATAATCTGTCATACAAACATATACGATGTCCTTTCTTGGACCTCTGTCAAAATGTGTGAAGTCATCATCGCAGAATGCTCTTGTGATTTCTCTTGCTCTGTCAGGTCTGAAGTTGATACATACAAGTGAATCTCCATCTTCTACACAATGAACCTTACCACTACTTGAAGAGATTACTGTAGGACGGATAAATTCATCTGTTTCGCCGTCTTCATATGACTGGTAAACAGCCATTTCAGGACTAAATGCGAAAACACCCTTTCCTTCAGTCATACATCTGTATGCCTGCTCTACTCTGTCCCATCTGTTATCTCTGTCCATTGCATAGTAACGACCTGTGATAGTAGAAATCTTACCAACACCAATCTTCTTAATTTCAGCTTCAAGTTCTTTTACGTAGTTGATACCTGACTTAGGATCTGTATCTCTACCGTCAGTGAAAGCATGGATCTGAACACTTCCTAATCCTTCTTTTTTTTTCTGCCATCTCAAGAATAGCATATAAGTGCTTGTTATATGAGTGAACTCCTCCATCTGATAATAATCCACAGATATGAAGTGTAGAACCGTTTTTTTTCTTACAGTTCTCCATAGCCTTTAAAAGTGCTTCATTCTTGAAAAACGAACCATCTTCAATAGCCTTGGAAATTCTTGTAAGATCCTGGTAAACTACTCGTCCTGCTCCGATATTTAAATGTCCAACTTCAGAGTTACCCATCTGACCTTCAGGAAGACCTACTGCCTCTCCTGATGCATGACCGTGAACGAAAGGATAGTTAGCCATAAGGTCATCCATTACAGGTGTGTTTGCCTTACCTACAGCATTGCCTCTTTTTCTCTTCACTTAAACCATATCCGTCTAATATCATTAAAACAACCGGCTTGCGTCCCATTTTATTAATTCTCCTTACAATGAACTATATCTATAAATTCAGGTTTTAATCCTGCACCGCCTATAAGACCACCGTCAATGTTAGGCATTGAGAAATAATTCCTTAGCATTTCCTGCGTTACAGCTTCCACCATAAAGGATGTGGATATTTTCAGCTGTTTCCTTTGAATATAACTCTCCGATAGTATTTCTGATTGCAGAACATACTTCTTCAGCCTGTGTGCTTGTAGCTACCTTTCCTGTTCCGATAGCCCAGATTGGCTCATATGCAATAATTACCTTCTGTGCATCAGCTTCAGCAACATCAGCAAATGCTGATTTAATCTGGTCGTTGATGAAATCGATGTAATTACCTTCTTCTCTTTCTTCAAGAGCCTCACCACAACAGAGAATTGGAATCATTCCCTTTGCTAAAGCCTTTACAAGCTTAGCATGGATTAATTCATCATCTTCTTTGAAAATCTGTCTTCTCTCTGAGTGACCGATAATGATTGAATTGATTCCTATGCTCTGGAGCATATCTGCTGATATCTCACCTGTGTAAGCACCCTTGTCCTCAATATACATATTCTGAGCTCCGACATTTACATCTGCATCCTTTAAGATTTCAGATACTGTCTGTAATGCGAGGAATGGAGGAAAAAACAAATACATCCGCCTCAGCGTTATTAATTCCTGCTTTAATTTCTTCAACAAAAACCTTAGCTTCATCAGGAGTTTTATTCATCTTCCAATTGGCAGCAACTATTAACTTTTCTCATAATATATCCTTTACATAATATTTTTATTAAAATTGTTTACTATAAATGATATAAACATATCGTTTATTATAGCACATTAATATGTGCATGGTATCCCCATAAGGATGCAAATGAATTATTATTCTAAAAAATTTAACTTAGTAATGCAAAATCCATAAATCAAATTTCTATTTTTCAGATTTATGGTCAAAATTACATTTTCAATTCAAATAGTTAATCAAATATGACTAATTAAAAATAATTAATCAAAAACAAAAAAACCTCTTATGAAGATTTCATAAGAGGTTTTTTAAATTAATCAGTTGATTTTATTATTTTAAATCAATCCTTGTATTTCAACAGCCTTAACGCCTGGAAGTTTCCTTGCCTTCAAGGAATTCAAGTGAAGCACCGCCGCCTGTTGAAATATGTGAGAACTTATCTGCATAACCTAACTGATTAACAGCTGCAGCAGAATCACCGCCACCTACAACTGTTACAGCATCCTTAAGGTTACCCATAGCCTCAGCTACTGCGATTGTACCCCTTTGCAAAGTTAGAGAATTCGAATACGCCCATAGGTCCGTTCCAGATTACTGTTCCTGCACCTTCAAGTGCGTTAGCAAATAATTCCCGTGTCTTTGGACCGATATCCATGCCCATTTCGTCATCAGCAATTTCAGTTGCCTTAACTACTCTGTACTCAGCATCATTTGAGAATTCCTTAGTTACAACTACGTCTACAGGGAAGAATAACTGTACACCTAAAAGCTCCTGCCTTGTATATCATATCCTTTGCGTAATCGATGTATTCTTCTTCAACGATAGACTTACCTACGTTACCACCCATGGCCTTGATAAATGTGAACATCATACCGCCACCGATGATAAGCTTGTCTACCTTCTCAAGAAGATTTGAGATTACAGAAATCTTTGATGATACCTTTGCCCCCACCAAGGATTGAAACGAGAGGTCTCTTAGGATTGTTAACTACACTGCCAAGATAGTTAAGTTCCTGCTCCATAAGATATCCGATTGCACTGTGCTTTACGAACTGGCAAACACCTGCTGTAGAGCAATGAGCTCTGTGAGCTGTACCGAATGCATCATTTACGAATACGTCACAAAGTGATGCTAATTCCTTAGAAAATGTATCGTCGTTCTTTGTCTCTTCAGGTCTGAAACGCACATTCTGAAGAAGGCATACTTCTCCATCCTTAAGCTCGCTTACGATTCTCTTAGCATTTTCGCCAACGACGTTATCGTCATCTGCAAACTTAACTTCTGTTCCAAGTAATTCAGAAAGTCTCTTTGCTACTGGAGCAAGTGAAAGTTCTGGAACTACTGATCCCTTTGGCTTACCGAGGTGTGAGCAAAAGAATAACCTTACCGCCGTCAGCAATAAGCTTCTTAATTGTTGGTAATGATGAAACAATTCTTGTGTCATCTGTGATTACACCGTTATCAAGTGGAACATTGAAATCACATCTGCAAAGAACTCTGAGTCCTGATACGTTGATGTCGTCTATAGTCTTCTTATTAAGCATTTTGGAAATCCCCTCCAGGTTTTAAATATTATATATACTCAAAAAAATAAGGATAGCATAATTATAATAATATGCCATCCCTATTTTATTAACTATCTGTACAAATATTAATTAGATCTGTGTTTCAAGATACTTAATTGTTCTGCACATCTGTGTTGTATATGAATTTTCGTTATCATACCAAGCAGCAACTTCAACTAATGTCTTGTTGTTTGGCATTGGAGTACATAATGTTAATGTAGCATCGAATAATGATCCGAAACGCATTCCAACGACATCACTTGATACGATATGCTCTTCTGTGTAAACCGAATGACTCGTTTGCAGCAGCCTTCATTGCAGCATTAATCTGATCTTCTGTTACAACACCATCAACTACAGCGTAAAGGTTTGTGATTGAACCTGTAGGTGTAGGAACTCTGAGGGCTGCACCTGTAAGCTTACCGTTAAGCTCAGGAATAACAAGACCGATTGCCTTAGCAGCACCTGATGATGATGGAACGATGTTGATTCCAGCAGCTCTTGATCTTCTAAGGTTACCCTTTTTCTCTGTGAGCTGTCGAGAAGCATCTGATCACCTGTGTATGCATGAACTGTCTTCATGATACCAGACTCAATAGGAACTAAGTCGTTAAGAGCCTTAGCCATTGGTGCAAGACAGTTTGTTGTACATGATGCAGCAGAAATAATCTGATCATCCTTTGTTAATGTCTCATGGTTTGTGTTGTAAACGATTGTCTTAATGTCATTTCCTGCAGGTGCTGAAATAACAACCTTCTTAGCACCAGCTTCGATATGAGCCATTGACTTTTTTTCTTTTGATGTGTAGAAACCTGTACACTCAAGTACGCAGTCTACGTCTAATTCCTTCCATGGAAGATCTCTAGCATCTCTTTCTCCGTAAATCTTAACAGTCTTACCCTTAACTGTGATTGTACCAGCTTCATCATCTGCTGTGATTAAATCTTCTTCACCAAAGTTAACGATTCTGCCTTGTGTTGAATCGTACTTTTAAAAAGATATGCCAATACAGAAGGCTTTGATAAGTCGTTAACTGCAACGATTTCAAAATCCTTCTCCTCAAACATCTGTCTAAAAGCTAATCTTCCAATGCGTCCAAAACCATTGATAGCAACCTTTACTGACATATTTATCCTCCTAAAAACTCGCCGTTATAAATCAAAACATTATCATTGTATCTAAACAATAATAGATTGGCAAGTTTTTTTCACCATATTTTTATAAGTTTTTTTTTATGCTTAAAGCAATAAAATTTCAACAATATCGTAATATTTTACATGGATTTTCTTTTGGTTTTATTGAGGAAATAACAGCTTGTCTTTATCCATTTGCCACTATGCTGTTTCTTGACTTATTTATGTATTTATATATACTTTTTCTTACCGTGTAAAATACGTAGGTATGCTTTAATACGCAGGAATGCTTTAACGGCAACAATGCTTTATTTGTAATAATGCCATAAGTACAATGTTGTTATATGTGCAATATTGTTATATGGGTAATGATATATTATAGGTAATGGATATATAACAATTTCCATTAACCGGATAACTTAAAATTAATGAGAGGTTTTTGATGAATAAATTATACGATTTTACATTTGCACAGTAAATTTTCTTCTGATTCAGAATCAAATCCTGAAGAAATCGTTGCAAATGCCGTAAATATGGGATTAGCCGGAATATGTTTTACTGACCACAATGATTTTAATTACTTTTCACCTGAGGGTGAATCTGTATTCAACTTAGATCAGGAAGCATATTATGAATATTTATCCAAGTTAAAAAGGAAGAACATCAGGATAAGCTCGATATTCTTATCGGCGTTGAACAGGGACTCACTCCAGGTGCTACTGATCTTATTGAGAATTTCGATAAAGAAAATAAATACGACTTTATTATCGGATCAACTCACGTTGTTGACGGCGTCGATCCATATTATATTGATTTCTGGTCAAAAAAGAGCCAAAGGAACGCATAAGAAGATATTTTGAAAATATATACGAATCTGTATGTAATCTTTCCAATTTCGATGTATACGGACATTTAGACTATGTTACAAGATATGTTCCGGGCAATCACACAAGAGGTCAGATTGGAATATTACTTCCATATGATTTAATTCAGGAAATTTTGAAGACTCTTATCCAGAAAGGAAAGGGTATCGAAGTAAATACAGCCGGAGCATGGAAAAGTAACAGTGGCGACTACAACCCTAATTCAACTATTTTAAAAATGTATAAGGATTTAGGCGGAGAAATAATTACTATCGGTGCTGACTCTCATAAGGTTGACGATGTTGGCCGTCTTGTTGAAGCTGCCAATAAACTTCTTATTGAGACAGGATTTTTAAATACAGCACTGTATTCAGAAAGAGAAAGCCTGAATTTATCACTCTTGAGGCTTAATGAAATTAGAATTGTAAGACTCATGTGAAACTATAACAATAAGCATACATAAAAGCTGCATACACTAGATGGTGCATGCAGCTTTTATGTTATATCGGATAAATTAATATCTTAAATTAACCTCTTGGTAATAATTCAGCGATCATGTTGATATACCAGTCAAGGTTCTCTCTCTTAATGTCAGAAAGCTGGAACTTTGTTCCGTCCTTAAGCATAAGGTATGATGATTCACCAGTAGCTAAATCCTTGATGAACTTATCGTAACCTTCTGCTCCTTCTTTAACTTCTGCAAATTCAATCCAGTCGATTGAACGATATCTTTCACCGTCTGTAACTCTGATTTCAACATAGATTCTGCCTGATGGAAGAACACTGAATAATCCCATGATAGGTGAACCCTGTGTTGTTGAGATCTTAACATTAGGATACTGGCTTACGATTGTAAGGTTAGGAACCTTTCCGTCATTCCCCTTAACATATATTGTGTTAAGAAGCTTCATAAGTGAGCATAAGCAAAGGATCTCAAATGTATTGTACATTTCATCCTTGAACTGCTTAACTATGTTGAAAGCTTCGTTCTCTTCCCAGCCGTTAGCAATGTAAAAATTAATGATATCCTGTGTTTCGTTATCAACACCTCTAACATTCATTGACATGTCATAATCTCCTTAAATAAAAATGTAGTTAAAATTATACCAAACTATTGCAATTAATTACAGTACTAATCACGATATTATAGTAATAAGTTTATTCATCTAAAATATATGGAGTAACCTGGTATACATAATAGTTAATCCAGTTTGTATAGAGAGCATTTGCATGTGATCTCCACTGCATTCTCGGACGCTTTGCCGGATTGTTGTCCGGATAATAATGTACAGGAATACTTGGCTTTAATCTGCTATACAAATCTCTTCTGTATTCTCCGTCAAGAGCAAATCTGTCATATTCAGGATGTCCCATGACAAATACATTCTTGCCATCCTCTGCAACTACAAGATATAGTCCCGCTTCTCTTGAGTCAGCTAATACCTTAAATACAGGATTAGAGAGAACCTCTTCTCTGTTAACCTCAGTATATCTGGAATGAGGAGCATAGAATACATCATCAAAAACCTCTTACAAGAGGATCTGTTCTGTGAATTACATGATGAAGATATACTCCTGAAAGCTTTTCTTTTCTCATGTTCTTTCTCACGCCGTAGTGATAATACATTCCGGCCTGAGCCGCCCAGCATATATGAAGGGTACTTGTAACATGATCCTTAGACCAATCCATTACTGTTGTTATTTCATCCCAATAGGTAACTTCTTCAAAATCAAGCTTTTTCTATAGGTGCACCTGTAATAATCATTCCGTCATAATGCTTATTTTTGATTTCATCAAATGAAATATAAAACTTTTCAAGATGAGATGCCTTAGTATGTTTTGAAGTATGTGACTTCATTTTTAAAAAGCTGACATTTAACTGAAGCGGCGTATTTGATAATGATCTTAAAAGATCAAGTTCTGTTGCTTCCTTCAACGGCATAAGATTTACAATAAGAATCTTCAAAGGACGAATTTCCTGAGATAAGGCTCTGCTCTCGTCCATAACGAAGATATTTTCCGACTCTAATTGCTGTTTTGCAGGAAGGTCGCTCTGTATTTTAATTGGCACAGCATCACCTCCTAATATAGGTTATATATTAAGTAATTTTGATTAAGTAATCATTTTAGTTACATATGGTTAATTAGGGTAATAATACAATATATTGCCCTTTTTACAATATTACACAAAATATATGATATTTAAATATCGTGATATTTAGTATCGTGATATGTAAATATCATATATTTACATATCTTGGTAGTTAGGTATCACAATATGTTATTTAGGAATATCATTTCATTATTAAGAAATTTAGATTACTCTTTATTTTCACATTTGTTGTAACATGCTTCAGTAGCTTTAAATAATGCATTTCTTAAACCGCACTCTTCTAACTTTTCAACGGCTCTGATTGTGGTTCCACCCGGAGAACATACTCTGTCCTTTAACACTCCCCGGATGCTCCCCTGATTCGAGAACCATCTTTGCCGAACCGAGTACTGTCTGAGCAACAAATGTATATGCATCATCTCTTGACATGCCATATTTAACAACACTGTCTGCAAGAGCTTCTATAAACATAAATACATATGCAGGTGATGAACCACTGGCACATACTACTGCACTCATGATTTTCTCAGAAACCTTTACAGCCTTACCAAATGAATTAAAAATGTCAGCTAAAAATGTCTTTTCTTCTTCATTGAAAAGTGCATCGTCATAACAGTATCCTGTCATACCTTCACCTACAAGTGCAGGTGTATTTGGCATTAATCTTACTACACGGACATTTTTTGCCGAACATACCATTTAACATTTCTATAGAAACATTTGGTGCAAGAGAAATGATAATCTTAGAGTCATCAACAAATTTTCTGATTTCATCTACTACATTTTCATAAACCTGTGGCTTAATTGAAAATACCACGTACTTGCAGTTCTTTACGCAGTCTGCATTTGACTCAAAATGACGCACTCCTGTTTCCTGTGCAATGCTTTCAGCCTTATCAAATGATCTGTCTGTTACTCCGACATTTTCAGGAGAAATTGATGATATTGCTCCCTTTAACATTGCATATCCCATGTTTCCAGCGCCGATAAATCCTATATTACTCATAATTTTCCTCTTTAAAAATTCATATATCAGTATGTTATGTAATAACCAGTTGTATAGATATCACATTGCTGCCCGTTTTAAATACTTAGCCGCTTTAATAACAGTTAAGCATAACTGTTATGTATAACATAATACCATTAACCGATATTTAAAAATTGTCATCTGTGTTTATGTTACCTTTTACTGCAATAAATAACAATAAAATAAAAAGCAGGTGCCTCATCACCGAAACATTGTATCTCTGATGATTATACACCCGCTTTATATATGATGTTGTATACTCTTAACTGCTAATGTAAAGCATATACTAAATTTTATTTATTATCAGCCTTCTAAAAGCTTATTCACACTTGCTAATTTAACTGCAACTGCAAAAAGGTTGGCTGCTTCTTCTAATTCCTCAACTGTAGGATATGTAGGTGCAATTCTTAAGTTTGAATTGTTTTGGATCCTTTCTGTAAGGGAATGTAGCACCAACTGAAGTAAGTGTTACACCTGCTTCCTTACAGAGATTATAAACTTCTGTTGCACAGTTAAGAGTTGAATCAAATGATATGAAATATCCACCCCCTAGGCTCTGTCCATTTACCTACGCCTAAACCTGCAAGCTCTTTTTCAAAAACAGATAAAAACAATTTCAAATTTTGGTCTGATAAAGTCTGCATGTTTCTTCATGTGTTCCTTTAATCCATTGATATCCTTAAAGAATGCCACATGACGAAGCTGGTTAATCTTGTCATAACCAATAGTCTGGAAATGTAAATGGCTCTTTACATCAGCAAGGTTTGCCTCACTTGCAGCCATACCTGCAATACCTGAACCAGGAAAGCTTATTTTTTGATGTTGAAACAAACTCAAATACCATATCAGGGTTGCCTGCTTTTTTGCACACTCTTCAATAATATCGAGAAGGCTATCCCCTTCATCATAAAGTTCATGCACACAATATGCATTATCATAGAAAAGTCTGAAATCAGGAGCTGCAGGCTTTAATGCTGCAAGTCTCTTTACTGTTTCATCTGAGTATGTAACACCCATAGGGTTAGAATATTTTGGAACACACCAGATACCCTTGACTGCAGGATCATTTGAAACAAGTTCCTCTACCATGTCCATGTCAGGGCCATTTTCAGACATAGGGATGTTAATCATCTCAATTCCGAAATGCTCTGTAATCGCGAAATGTCTGTCATATCCCGGAACCGGACATAAGAACTTAATCTTATCTAACTTTGACCAAGGAGTATGTCCTAAATATCCATGAGTAAATGCTCTTGAAATCTGGTCATACATAATATTAAGACTTGAGTTACCAAACACGATCATATGATCCTTATCTGTTCCGATCATATCTGCAAGAAGCTGTTTTGCTGATTCAAGACCATCAAGACATCCGTAGTTAGAACAATCTACACCATTTTCATCAATAAGGCTTGATTCAGATGTAATACAATCTAACATAGGATAAGACACCTTTAACTGTGCAGGTGATGGCTTACCTCTTGACATATCAAGCTTGAGATTCTTTTTCCTTGATTTCATTAAACTTGTGCATAAGTTCCTTCTGAACTGATACCAACTCTTCCTTGCTCATATCTACGTAATGCACAATAAAATCCTCCTTAAAGCGTAAATTTCTACTGGTTTTCAGCTATCCCTAATTACTTTGTATACATGCTGAACATTTTTCACCAACTTAAGTATATACACTTTAATATTACACTGGCGTTAAGTAAAAAATCAATATATAGTTTATTTTATTAATTAATATAGCCATAAAAAATAATATATTAAATTATAAGTATTTTATCAAGATTCCAGCCAGATGTCTTAACGGACTGTAAATTAGGCAAAACAAACAATATTTAAACTCATTTTACATATATCAGCATCATATATCAGTGTCCATTTTTTTTCGTATACATTTTAATAAAATACATACTTAACAATTAAACGTATCAATAACATTCTTTAATCACTATATTATTCCATATAAATAACTTCATATAACAAAATTTACATAGCAAAAAGCCCTTATTATCGATAAACAATAATAAGGGCTTACCAGAGATACATATCTCTTTAAAACTTATATAAATCTTATTGCAGCTTAATTACTTGGCGTATTCAACAACTCGAGATTCTCTTATAACACTTACTCTAATCTGACCAGGGTAAGCTAATTCTGTTTCGATCTGATCGGCTATATCCTTAGCCAACAGTTCCATGCGCGCATCATCTATCTTTTCCGGAGAAACCATAACTCTGATTTCTCTTCCAGCCTGTACAGCATATGATTCAACAACTTCCTCGTGAGCATTAGAAATTTCTTCCAGTCTCTTAAGTCTGTTAATGTATACATCTATATCCTCGCGTCTTGCGCCAGGTCTTGCTGCTGATATCATATCTGCACATTCAACAAGTAAAAAGATATCATGTTATCAGGCTCTACATCTCCATGATGAGATTCAATGGAATTGATAACAACAGGTGATTCTTTGTACTTTCTACAAATCTCAGCACCTAACTGTACATGAGTTCCTTCCATCTCAAAATCGAGAGCTTTACCAATATCATGTAATAATCCGGCCTTTCTTGCCAATGTCACATCTTCTCCAACCTCAGCCGCAAGAAGACCTGACAAAATAGCAACCTCAACAAGAATGCTTAAGTGCATTCTGACCGAAGTTGTATCTGTATTGCAATCTACCGATAAGCTTAACGATTGCAGGATGAACTCCGTGAATTCCCTAAATCAATAAGTGTAGCTTCACCGATTGATTTGATCTTTTTCATCAAGTTCCTTTGTTGACTTTTCAAGCATCTCTTCGATACGTGTGGGGGATGAATTCTACCGTCAACAATAAGCTTTTCAAGAGTAATTCTTGCAATTTCTCTTCTTATTGGATTAAAACAAGACAATACAACAGCTTCAGGTGTGTCATCCACTATAAGTTCAACACCTGTCATCTTCTCGAATGTACGAATATTGCGACCTTCTCGACCTATAATACGTCCCTTCATTTCCTCATTAGGGAGTTCCACAACAGAAATCATTGCCTCAGACACATGGTCAATGTCACATCTTGAGATTGCATTAACAATGATATCTTTAACTCTCTTTTTCCGCATCGTCAGTAGCATTCTTCTGAATAGCCTTTTTACTAACTTAGCAGCATCTTCAGTTGCGTCCTTCTCAACCCTTTCAAGGATATAAGTTCTCGCTTCTTCTTTAGTTAAGCCGCCTATGTTCTCAAGTTCTTTTTCCTGCTGGATCTTGATATTTTCGGCTTCAGCGTATAAATCGTCTGTTTCTTTTTCTTGTTTTCGATTAACTGCTCTTCACCCTTTAAAACGTCATATCGTTTATCTAAGGTTTCTTCCTTTGCAATTATTCGTTTCTCATACTGAGTAAGCTCACTGCGTCGTTCTTTATATTCGCTTTCAAGCTCATTTTTCAACTGCAGTGCGCTCTCTTTAGCTTCGATTTCAGCTTCTTTTTTAAGTTTTCAGCTTCTTTTTTCGCTGTTTCTACTATTTCTTCTGCTTTATCTTTTTTGCATTGCCTATAGTAGCTTTATTAGACTTCTCTATTGATTTGGAGGTGATTAGCCAAGTAATGAGTGCAACAATTACTCCCGTAATAGCAACGGACAAAAATAACTGCTAACATCATATTCCTCCTGTATTAAAATGTAACCTAATCATAGTACATCGATATTATACTACCACTTAAATATGCTATATGCAAACGACAAATGCAACTATTATCAATAATCTGACTGCTCTTCAAAGAAATCCGAAACGCATCTGTTAATCACATCAAAAGAGAATCCCTTTCTGTATAAAAACTGCTTTGCTTTTTGTATGTATGCATACTCTCCATTACTCTTATCATACTTTTTTTTTGAAAGCATTTTCATACATAAATTGTACTCGTGATCTGCATCCACAACGCACTCATCTTCCATAAGTCTTTCAATTAAGTCTTCCTTTATCCCCTTTTGAGCTAGTTCTCTTTTTTATAATCCCCATGGACTTGGTCTGGGCATAATATGATATATAACTTTCCGCAAATCTTTTGTCGTTTAAGAATCTTTCCTTAATCAGCTTTTCTATTACAGCATCCGATATTACTTCCGGATAATAATCCTTTGAAAAAGCTTCTGCTTCATTTCAAATGTACTTACGGATTTTCTGATAATTATGTTAAGGGCTCTCTTATAACATCTTGGTTCTAATATTTCTTTATAGATATGCTCCAGGGGGTCTCTTCTGATATTTCATCATCAATCTCTAAACCTAATTCGGCAATCTCCGAATTATAAAGAGCAAATGCGTCTTCATAATTGATAAAAACTATGGATGAACGGGATTTCTCGCTCTTCTTTTTTATATCGGTAACTATATAATTCATAATATAACCTCTAAAACAGTTAATCTTTTATTTTAATTAACCTATTAATTAAAACCTGCAACAGGCAGTTTTTTATGTTAATTAACACCTGAAACGGTAAGTCTTTAATATAGTTTCTAACATTAATACTCAGTTAATTATTTAATTTATATACAACAATGACTAACCGGATATTCCTAACCACATCTGATTAGTTATACCTGATTAGTCATCATATCATTTATATTTATATTTATTTTTTATATTGTACTTATATTATTCTTCGTCAGAAGCTTCTTCAGTTTCAGCATCCTTTGAAGCACTTCCGGCATATTTAAATCCTGAGTTAGGATCTGCCTGAATCTTTACAATAACCTTATTAGAGATTTCTTCAAATATATCAGGGTTATCCATTAAATACTTCTTAGCATTCTCACGGCCCTGTCCGATTTTTTCTCTCCATTATATGCAAACCATGCACCACTCTTCTGGATAATATCCCTTTCTGTAGCAAGATCAAGTACGTCACCCTCTTTTTGATATACCTGTTCCAAACATGATATCAAATGCAACTTCCTTGAATGGAGGAGCAACCTTGTTCTTAACAATCTTAACAACAACGTGGTTACCTACAACCTCGCCACCCTGCTTAAGAGCTTCTTTTCTTCTGATATCCATTCTTACTGATGAATAAAACTTAAGAGCTCTACCACCGGCTGTTGTTTCAGGATTACCGAATACGATTCCAACCTTCTCTCTGAGCTGATTGATAAATACTACGGCACACTTACTCTTACTTACAACAGGAGTGAGCTTTCTCAATGCCTGTGACATAAGTCTTGCCTGGAGAGCCATGTGAGCATCACCCATTTCACCGTCGATTTCCTGCTTTGGTACAAGAGCTGCAACAGAGTCAATAACAAGAATATCGATAGCGCCTGATCTTACCATTGTTTCAGCAATCTCTAATGCCTGTTCACCACTGTCCGGCTGAGAAACATATAAGTTATCAATATCTACACCGATGTTCTTGGCATATACAGGGTCTAATGCATGCTCAGCATCGATAAATGCTGCTATTCCGCCTTCCTTCTGTGCTTCTGCTATCATGTGAAGTGCAAGTGTTGTCTTACCACTGGATTCAGGTCCGTAAACTTCAATAATTCTTCCTCTTGGAATTCCACCAACCCCAAGAGCTATATCAAGACTTAAACATCCTGTTGAAATTGTGCTTATATCAAGTCCGTCGTAATTACCGAGGCACATTACTGAACCTTTACCGTAATCCTTCTCAATCTGTGAAATAGCGGCTTCAATGGCTTTTAACTTCTCTTCTCTTATCGTTATCCATATTATCTCCTAAAATAATTCGTGTTGTGTATGTCTGTGCGGAGTACGCTGATATAAAATATTATCTTATAATTCCCTATCTCTGATTCCAATAAAATCATATAAATTATCAGAAAGCTTTTTGTTCTGCCCATAATATAACAAAACACCTGTTTTGTCAAACAGATGTTTTGTTAGTGTTCTATTCGATTATTTTTATATCCTTCAATACATTTTTTGTTCTTGATAAGATAATCAATAAGTGATATCACAGTTAAAACTAACGCAATATACACTAAAATCTGTGTGAATACGTAGATTGGGAACCATGGGAAATTAAATATAAGTAAGATTGTTGCTGCCATTTGGAATACTGTCTTTATCTTACCCCCAAAAGCTTGCTGCGATAACTGTACCGTTATCCGCTGCAACTAATCTGAATCCACTTATAATAAATTCTCTTGCAATAATTACAATAACTATCCACGCCTCAATTCTTCCGAGGGCCACAAGGGCGATAAGTGCAGAATCCACAAGAAGCTTGTCTGCTAATGGATCCATAAACTTTCCAAAGTTAGTTATCATATTATATTTTCTTGCAATGTAACCATCTAACATATCCGTTGCACTTGCAACTATAAATACAATAGCCGCAACGATATTTGACCAATATCCAAATGGTCCGAGTAAGAATATTAAAAATACAGGAACCAGTATTACTCTGAATATTGTTAATTTGTTAGGTAAATTCATATAATCTCCGTTTACTAATCTTATTAATCCTGTACAGTTTTTGCGATTAAGTCATATTCTGAAGAATCAGTAATAACTACATCTAAAAATGTACCAGACATAAGTTCTCTGGAATCATTTTCATTTAATGTAATAAATACATTGCCGTCAACATTTGGAGCATCTCTCTGTAAGATCTTGCAACATATACATCATCTTCAGGAAGATAACCGTCGATAATAACAGTCATCTTCTGACCTACGAAGCCCTTGTTGATCTTCTTTGAAACTTCCTGCTGTAAAGCCATAAGAGCATCTTTTTCTCTGCTGCTTAACTTCTTCCGGAACCTTCTGTGTAAACTTAGCCGCAGGAGTTCCCTCTTCCTCTGAGTATGTAAATATTCCAAGGCGGTCAATATACTGCTCGTTAACGAAATCCTTTAATACGTTGAAATCGTATTCAGTTTCCCCGGGAAGCCTGTAATAAGAGTTGTTCTGATGCAGATGTCAGGCATTGCATTTCTTAACTTCTTAATTGTCTTTAAGATCTTGCTCTCTGTCATATTTCTTCCCATCATGTGAAGAATACTGTCAGATACATGTTGTACCGGCATATCAATATAACGAACTACCTTAGGCTCAGTTCTCATGGCCTCAATAAGGTCATTATCAATCTCTTCAGGATAACAGTACAGAAGTCTGATCCACTCTATTCCCTCTACTTTTGCAAGCTTTGAGATTAATTCAGCAAGTCTCTTCTTACCCTTACCGCGTCCCTTATGGAGGTCAACGCCGTACATTGTAACTTCCTGACCTACGAGAATAAGCTCCTTAACCCGGACTCAGCTAACTGCTCTGCCTGCTTAACAATGTAATCCATAGGATAACTTCTGTAATTACCTCTTACCTTAGGTATGATGCAGTATGTACAGTGCTTATCACATCCTTCAGATATTTTCAGATATTCATAATATCCGCCTGTTGAAGTTACTCTCTTCTCTTCAATCATTGGAAGTCTGTTAATATCATCAAAAATCT
>VOFJ01003299.1_pt1 | contig 42326 bp, 43 predicted proteins | sample 5384081 | NCBI WGS metagenome assembly VOFJ01 (sample SAMN12384729, study PRJNA508395) | human gut metagenome | isolation source: healthy gut I | host: Homo sapiens
AGCAACCGTAATAGCAGGCCGCCCTGATGCTTCATCGCTGTAGCCGGAAATACTGCTTCTTCAGCGCCGGATGGTTGATGACAATCGCTTCGCCAGCGCGCCCATCTTCGATGCCGCCGACGGTGAACACGTCGCACATCTCGGCGATATCCGCCGCGGTCAGGTCACCGGTCGGGGCAGCAAGCGCATAGCCCAGCCGCGCGCCGTCGATGAAGAGGGGTACAGCCCCAGTTTCTGGCAGGTCAGGTAAATCATCACGCAGCTGCGCGCGGTTGTAGACCGTGCCCAGCTCGGTGGACATGGAGATGTAGACCATTGCAGGTTTCGCGACATGCTTCTCATTGTCATCCAGCATTGCCGCCGCCACGCTGATTTGGCTCGCGCTGATGCGCCGTCGCGGCTTTGGAGCGCAATGCACTTATGCCCCGTGCCTTCCACCGCGCCCGTTTCGTGGACGTTGATATGCCCCGTGTCAGCGCAGAGGACGGCTTCATACGGGCGAAGCGCCGCGGCAATCACGGTCATGTTTGCCTGCGTGCCGCCGACGAGGAAATGCACGTCCGCATCCGGGCAGGCAAACGCCTTGCGCACAGCGTCAGCGGCTTCGGCGCAGTGGGTGTCCGTGCCGTAGCCGGGGTTCTGTTCGAGGTTCATTTCATTCAGGCGCAGGAGAATCGAAGGGTGGCAGCCCTCGGAGTAATCGTTGTTCAGGCGAATCATCATGGTCTTCCTTTCTTGACACATTCCCATCCATTATAGCGCATTTATGGGGGAGAAGTCAAGAATCTGCGCAATCTGTCGCCGCGCGTGCACATTTTCCGGTTCTTCACGGAATCTTGGGGAAAGAGCAGCTTGAGGGCGCGTCTGCGGACGCGCAAAGTTACTGGCAGGGACGCTTCGCTGCCTGCGCCTTTGTTGAGTGCATTTAAGATGATGGTCGCCCGCGGAACAGTTGGGGCGTTGCCCCAAACCCCACAAGGGACGCTGTCCCTTGACCTGCAAGGGGCAGACGAAAAGGGACGAAGTCCCCCCTTGACCCCTTTTCGCGATTGAGTTGGTCGCGCTTTCATGCTCCTTCCGCGTGCAGCTTTTTGGCGCTTCGCCTAAACCCTTGTTTGCTCCCCACTACTTTCCGTGAAGAACCAATTTTTTCCCCCCATCCCCCGAAATATTTTTTCTCCACCGGGAACAAAATCCATCCGTCAGCCGTTCTATGGGTGTAAAGGAAAACGGAGGGAGCGGAAGGCTCAGCCGACCGCCCGAATGGAGGGATTTCATTATGAAACGCTTCTTATCATTGGTTCTGGCAATGCTGATTGCCATCACGATGCTGATTATCCCCGCGAGTGCGGAGAATTACGCGACGGCAGTCGTTAAGGGCGGATGGCTGCGGCTGCGCGCGGAGGCTTCCGCATCCTCCGAAACGATTTCCGCCTACTTCACCGGCACGCAGGTGACCATCATCGGCACATCCGGCGAATGGTATTATGTCCTCACGCCGGATGGACATTACGGCTTTATGAACAGCAACTACCTGACCGTGACGGGCAGCAGCAGCGGCTCGACCACCACCGAAAGTACGGCGTATATCTACGCGGCGAACGGCAAGCCCGTCCGGATGCGCTCTGGCCCGTCCACCGACTACGGCGTCATCGCGTCCTACAGCGTGGGCACGCAGGTAAAGGTACTCATCAGCGGCGCGGACTGGAGCAAAATTCGCGTTGGCACGCGCACGGGCTATATAATGTCGAAGTTCCTGTCGGTAACGAACATCACCCCGTCCACGCCGTCCAGCTCGTACACCGCGTATGTGGCCGCCAGCAACGGCAAGCCGGTTCGGATGCGCACGGGCGCGGGCACGAATTACAGCGTCATCAGCACCTACAGCGTCGGCACGCAGGTGACGGTGCTGGAGTACGGCAAGACGTGGTGCAGAATCCGCGTCAACGGCTACACCGGCTATATGATGACCAAGTTCCTGACGACCACCCAGCCGACGGTCATCAGCAGTGCAGCGCTGAACAAGAACACGGTCTGGCCCGGCGAAACCCTGACCGTGACCACGAATCCGGCAAACGCAAACGTCTCCTATGAATGGCTGAACGACGTGGGCGCGCGCCTTGGCACGGGCAGCACCTACACCGTCAAGACCAGCGACACAGGCCGCCGCATCCGCGTCCGCGTGACCGGCAAGAACGGCACAACCGGCTCTGTCGTCAGCGGCTGGGCGGCTGTGCAGGGCAACGGCACAGTCGGCACCTTCTATCAGCTCAAGGCCCTCACCCTGAACACCACCAATGCCGTCGTCGGCACGACCCTGACCGCGACGATTGCTCCGTCCGGCGCGACCGCGAATATCTACTGGTATCTCGACAATGGCACTTATCTTGGCTACGGCAGCAGCTACACCGTGCAGCCCAACGCGCTCGGCCGCCGCATCTTCGCCTACGCCGAGGGCACCAACAGCACAACCGGCACGGCGACCAGCGCCTACACGGACACCGTGACCGCCGGCGCAACCCCGTCCATCGTGCTGAGCAGCGTGACCCTCTACAACTACTCCCCGACCGTCGGCACGGTGCTGACGGCGACCATTGCCCCCGCGAACGCAACCGCCAGCATCCTCTGGTACCGTGACGACAACGTCTACCTCGGCACGGGCATGACCTACACCGTCACCGCGACGGACGTGGGGCACCGCATCTACGCTTGGGCACAGGGCACGGGCAGCACCACCGGCAACGTCACCAGCCCCTACACGCAGCAGGTGACCGCGGGCGCAAGCTGCCGCATTGACGGCGTGACGCTGAACACCCTGAACCCCGTTGTCGGTCAGACGCTTGTGGCAAGTGTCTCCCCCGCCGGCGCGACCGCGACCATCACTTGGTATCGCGATGATGACAAGATTCTGACCTACGGCGCGGCGTACACCGTGCAGGCGGATGACATCGGCCACACGATGTACGTCTGGGCGGAAGGCACGGGCAACACCACCGGCAGCGCGACCAGCAGGATTACCAGCGAAGTGAAGGCGAACTAATACTATTTCCAGATTCAACTGCGCCATCTGCTTGCGCCTTTTCCCTTCTGGCGTCCGCTCATTCCACTTAGCGTAGCGCTGCTACGCTGCGTTTCATTCACGTTAGCCAGAATGAAAAATTCGCGGCGCATCTTGGCGCATTCTTATCTGGAAATAGTATAAGCGACAATATTCGCCCCGAACCTCTCCCGCATCGGGGGGACGTCCGGGGCGAAACTGTATTCCGCTTTCGACTGAATGTTATGGATTTATACGCTTTTTCGCGAAGAAACCGCGCATGACTTCAGCGCATTCATCCGCCAGCACGCCCGCGCGCCAAGCGGTAACGCCGGATAGCGCCGCATCCCCCGGCAAATCGTACACGCTGCCGCAGCACCCCTGCCGGGCGTCTGCCGCCCCGTAGACGCAGGCGCTGAGCTGGCTCATCACCATTGCGCCCGCGCACATCGGGCAGGGTTCAAGGGTGACGTAGAGCGTGCAGCCGCGCAGCCGCCATGTGCCGACTTTCTCCGCGCCCCTGCGCATACAGAGGATTTCAGCGTGCGCAGTCGGGTCATGCTGATTTTCGCGCAGGTTATGGGCGCGGCAAATTTCCTGTCCGTCGCGGACAAGCACCGCCCCAACGGGGATTTCGCCCTCTGCCGCGGCAAGGCGGGCTTCTTGGAGCGCAAGGCGCATCCAAACTTCGTCGTTTTGCATAATTCCTCTTTTATACTATTTCCGGACGAAAATGCGCCAAGATGCGCCGCGAATTTTTCACTCTGGCTAACGCGAATGAAACGCAGCGTAGCAGCGCTACGCTAAGTGGAATGAACGGACGCCAGAGGGGAAAAGGCGCAAGCAGATGGCGCAGGTGAATCCGGAAATAGTATTATTCATACTTGGTTTTGATTGTTGCTTGGAGGGAATGGGAAAATCCCCCCGTGAAGGATTTCGCCCTTCTTTTGTCGAATCCCTTCTTCGCCCCAAAATTCTTTGGACAGGAGGTTTCCTGATGAAACGATTGCTTGCCGCCCTGCTGGCGCTGATGCTGCTGCTGACAATGACATCCTGCGCCGCGCCGGATGCGGCGGAGACGGATGACAAACTGACGCTCGTGGCGTTCAACGTCGGCAAGGCGGATGCGCTGCTGCTCACATCGGGCGACACGGCTTACCTCATCGACACCGGAACGGAGGACAGCTGGGCGGATTTGTCCCGCGCGCTGGAAGCCCTCGGCGTAACGCACCTGACCGGCGTGATTGTGACACACATGGACAAGGATCACTACGGCGGCGCAAAGCAGCTTGCCGAAAGCGACATTGCCATCGACGGGTGGTACGCGTCCTGGGCGTGGGAGAAGGAGAAGTGGAAGAAGCATCCCGTGGTGAAGGCGGCGGCGATACGCGGCGAGGAAATCACCCTGCTTCAGCCGGGCGACACGCTCTCTGATGGGCTGCTGACGGTCATTGGACCGATTCAGGAACGCGAGGAGAGCGAGAACGACAACTCGCTGGTGCTGGTTGCATCGGGCGGCGGCGGCAAAATGCTGCTGACCGGGGACATGGAGTACGACGAGAGAACGACCTGCTGGCGGCAGGGGTGATTCCATCGTGCGAGGTGCTGAAGGTTGGGCATCATGGGCGCGACGACGCAACCTCAGCGGCGCTGGTGGCGGCGGTGCGGCCGAAAGTGGCGGTCATCAGCACAAGCAGCGTGATTCTGCCGGAATCCCCCGCGAAAAGGGTGCTGCGTGTGCTGTCCAGCGCCGGCGCGCAGATTGTGCAGACGCGGCAGGCGGAAATCGGCGTGCGGGTGACCATCAGCGGCGGAAATGTGACGGTGGAGTTTCTCAACAACTGACGCGGTAAGCCCACAAAATGGTTTTTCACGGAAAGTTGGGAGCAAACAAGTGCTTCGGCGAAGCACCAAAAAGCTGCACGCGGAAGGAGCAAGGAAGCGAGACCAACTCAATCGCGAAAAAGGGTCAAGGGACGCTGTCCCTTGCAGGGGGCAGGGACAGCGTCCCTGCTGGGGTTTGGGGCAACGCCCCAACTGTTCCTCGTCCGACCAATCCCAAGGAAGTCGCCAACAAAGGTGCAGGCAGCGAAGCGTCCCTACCAGTAACTTTGCGCGTCCGCAGACGCGCCTCCAAGCTGCTCTTCCCCCCCCAAGATTCCGTGAAGAACCCACAAAAATCCCCCGACTCTACGCGAATCGGGGGATTTTGCTGTATTGGGAATTAGTCGTTCAGGATGTCCTTGTTAATCGTGGCGTTGGCATCCTTCACCCACTGCGCCACCACTTCGTCGCGCACGGTGCTCTGCTTGCTGCTCAGCAAGGAGGAGGAAATGGTGTCGCGCACCGTCTCCATGTCCACCGCGCCTTCCGCCACGTCGGAGGTGTACTGGATGATGTAGTAGCCGTAGCTGCCTTCAATCTTGTCGGAGTAATCGCCGACGTTTTGCAGCGCCATCGCGCCCTCAACAAAGGCAGCGTCAAACTGCGTGAAGCCCTCGCAGACCGGATAGCCGGTTGCCGCGTTCACCGCGCCCGCCTTCATGCCGGGGTCGTCGTTGTGGGCTTCCGCCAGCGTGTCCCAGTCCTGACCTTCCGCCAGCGCCGCCAGCACTTCGTCCGCTTCGGGGGTGATGTTCGCCAGCGCCTTCGCCTTCGCGTCCGCCAGCTGCTGCTCAAGGAACGCGCGCTTCGCCTTCGCTTCGGCAATCGTCACAGCCGTCGCAGCCACCGTCTCGTCGAGGCCTTCCTCGAACGCGGACACGGAGCTTTCAACCTCCACGGTCGCGGTGGGCGTTTCGGTGGCGGGCTTGAGCGTCACAGTGACCTGATTCGCCAGCTCGTCCATGTTCGCCACGCCCAGCTTCGCCATCACGTTGGCGGCGTTGTTCTGCTCGGTAATCACGTTGTCCAGCGCGGTCTGGATATTGGACACCAGCGCGGAATCTTCGTCGCTGTACTTAATCAGAATCTGCTTGACGTTGCGGTAGCCCGCCGGGCGATAGTAGACCGTCGTGCCGTTCAGCACCGCCTTGCCATACGCGGACAGGTCGGATTCGTAGGAGGTCTTCGCCGCTTCAACCTTGCTGTTGAAGTCCGCGACGATTTCGTCCTCCGTCACGGTCACGTCCTTCACCGCGTAATCTTCCGCCTTGGTGATGAGCAGGGATTCGGTCATGCCCTTGCGGACAACTTCCTCCGTGTAGCCGAGTTCATCCAGCTTGGCGTTGATTTCCTCCAGCTGCGTTTCGAGGTCAAGGGAGAACTCGTTCGCCGCGCTCTTGCGCAGAGAATCCAGCTGAGACGCGGTATTCTCTTCAATCTTCGTCTTTTCTTCGTCCGTCAGCTGGTCAAGCCCCAGCTCCTTCGCCTTCGCCAGCAGCACAGAACGCTCGACAAGGCTGTTAAGCACGTTGTCGGTGAGGCTGTTCATTACGTCCGCATTGGTGCTGTCGAAAGACAGGCCGTACCTGGAATACAGGGCAGTCATATAGTTGACCTGATTCTGAATCTGCGCCTGCACCTGTGCCTTGGTATAGGTATCATCACCCACGCGGATGACCACGCGCGCGGCATCGACCGCTTCGTCCTTGACAATCAGCGAGCAGCCGCTGAGAATCATCGTGAGCACCAGCAGCAGTGCCAGCAGAGCCTTTTTCTGCATAAACTTATTCTCTCCCATCTCTATACATTTCATTGAGGGGGTACTTTCCTTATTATAGCGCAAGTCAGGGCGAATGACAAGCAAATCCGCCGGAAAAGGTGTTAAAATTTTTTGAATTTCGGGGGAACGACCTCATCCGCCCCACGCAAAAAGCGCTGCGGCATCAGCCATGCGCAGCGCATTTCATCCCCCTATGCCCGCTCCCTTGCCTTCGTGCAGCGGCTGACCAGTATGCCGATTTCGTACAGCCCGCACATCGGCAGGCCCAGCGCCACCTGCGACACCACATCCGGGGGCGTCAAAATCGCCGCGAGGACGAAAATCGCCAGAATGACATACTTCCGCTTGCTGCGAAGCATGTCGGGCGTCGTCAGCCCAACGCGCGTCGTCAGGTACAGCACCACCGGCAGCTGGAACGCAACCCCGAACGGCACGAGGAAGCCGAACAGGAAGCTGACGTACTTGTCAATGGACAGCATCGGCGTCGCCAGCGAATCGCCCGCAACGAGGAAGAAATCCACCGCCAGAGAATACACGGCGAAATAGCAGAACACAACGCCCGTCAGGAACAGCAGCAGCGCCAGCACGAACAGCAGGCGGAACTTCCGCTTCTCCTGCGGGTACAGCGCGGGCTTGATGAACCCCCAAATCTCCCAGATGACAACGGGACTGGCGATCATCATGCCCGCCAGCAGCGCCACCTTGAACTTCGTCACCAGCGCCTCGGACATGGTGGTGAAAATCACCTGAATCCCGCGCGCCTGAATGGGAGCGAGAATCTGCGCCATCAGTGGGTCAATCGCCAGATAAAAGACGAGGACGAAGCCGATCAGCACCGCCGCGGCGGATATGAGCAGCACTTTGCGCAGCGCCATCAGGTGCGACAGCATGGATTCGCCCGCTTCCTTCAGGCCATCGGAGGATTCGCCATCAGAGGACTCGCCGTCGGATGAGTCCCCGTCAGGCGTCTCATTCGGGCGCTTGTCTTCCGTCTCCTCGGCAGGGGTCGTCTGCTTCTGCTTCATGTTTCGTCCTTTTTGTCCTCTTTGGACTTTTCCTCCGCCTTGTCGTCCTTCACTTCATTCTTGAAGTCCTTGATGCTCTTGCCCAGCGCCTTGCCGACGCCCGCCAGCTTGCCGCCGCCGAACAGCACCAGCGCCAATACGACAATCAGGATGATTTCCGTGGTTCCCAGACGCATGTTTGTCTCCTCCCTCAGTTCGATTTCGTGTCCTTGTCAAACTTTTCCGCGCTGTCCTGCACGGATTTTTTCGCCTCGCGCAATTCCGCGGAGACATCGCCCTGCTTCACGGCGTCCTTGACGTCGTGCTGAACATCGCGAACTTCCTTCTCCAGCTCGTCCCAGCCGGATTCCTTCTTGATTTCGTTCAGCAGGCGGCGCGATTTTTTCACCGTGCGCCCCAGCCAGCGGGCAACCTTGGGCAAATCCTTCGGCCCGACCACCAGAAAGGCGACCAGCAGCACCAGCAGCAGTTCCGAAAAACCAATGTTGAACATGGCTTGATGACCTCCTTTCGGCGCTTATGACCGATGAAAGAAAGGGAGGGCGTGCCGGGCAGCGCCCATGCAAGCCCTCCCAATGTGATACGAAATGCAGCGGATTACTTGCCGACCTTGCTCAGCGCGTCTTCCACAGCCGCCATGATGGCCTTGCTGGAGATGGTTGCGTTCGTCGCCGCGTCAACATTCGTGGACTGCGCTTCGATAATCTTGCCCGGCACGGTGTCATACGCCGCGTTGCACACGCCGGCGGTGTCGCTGTGGGACAGGATGTCAATCTTGGCAATCTTGTCGCCGTCCATCGTGACCTTCACGCGGAGGGTGCCGCCGAAGGACTGCGCTTCGCCGATGTACTCGTTGGGCGCGAGGGTTTCTTCCTCCGCCACGGGAGAAGCAACCGGCAGCTCCGCGAAACCGAAGTGCGCGTTCAGCAGCTCAACCGTACGGCGCGCCACGTCGCCGCTCAGACCGCCGCAGCGGCGCTGCGGATGATATCGCCGCGCTCGACGTTCGCAGCCGTCATGAACTTGGTGATGGAGTCAATGCAGTTGACGCTGGGCGCCACCGTCTGCACGGGGGCAGCCGCTTCAGGCTGGTAAATCGGCAGATTGGTGGAGCAGTACCACGCGAACAGATCCTTGGTCAGCTGGCGGGAATCCGCAGACGCGCAGACCAGACCAATCATCGCCACCGCGCCGCCGAGCGCGCCGCACAGCGTGCCGCAGGTGTAGCCTTCCTTGCCGTTGGCGAACATCTCTTCCGGGATGACGGTATAGGGATAGCCAACCTTCTCGCGCAGGGCAACCAGAATCGCCTTGGCGACGCCGAAGCAGCAGCCGTTCTCGAAATAGCCTTCATAGGCGAGCTTCTCGACGTATGCCGGATCCAGTTCGACATAGGGGTAGGGGTACGCGGGGACTTCCTGACCGTCCTCCGCCTGCGCCTTCAGCAGTCCGGGAACGCTGCCGACAACCGCGGCGCTGCCCAGCAGGGCGGCGCTCTTCTTCAAAAATTCACGACGAGTCTGCATCTGAATAACCTCTTTTTCGTTCCGCATTTTTTGCGGTGTAATACCATTTATTATACACGACGGGATGGGATTGTCAAGACTTCAACAAAATCTCGGCGTAGAATATGCCGTCGTTTCTTTGTGAGGTTTGACAACTGTACCTTCATTTTCTTGTGATTATGGGGAAAAAGAAAAGAAGAATGCAGCGCGGGCTTCACGTGCGGTCAGTCCATCCGAACCGCCAGCACCGCCATATCCTCCCGACCGGGCAGCGTGAGCACGACACGCCCGCTTACGCCCGTTTGCAGCGTCTCGCGGGTCATATTCCATGTGTCCAGCACCTCGACCCGGTATCTATGCGCCGGCGGCAGCTTGATGATTTGCTCCCGAGCGGTTTGCTGACCGTAATACCACAGATAAGCGTCCTCCGCGCAGTGCGCCGCCCAGAGATGCTCCCGCAAAGCAGCATGTGCCGGTCGGGCGGAGCCATTCGCGACAGGCTGGCAAGGAAGGGGCGAATCCAGTCGGGACGCTGCGCTTCGTCCTGCCGCTCGGCCTCCTCCCATACGCTTTCCAGCGGCGACAGGAAGCCCGGAAGCTCCTCGATGACGCGGCGCAGAAACGCGATGCGCTTCGGGCTTTCGCCCTTCAGGACGCCGCCGCGTGCCCACCACAGCACGTCGTCCGGCGACAAAAAGGTTTCGCCGTGCGTGCAGGCGCCGCCGCCGACATAGCAGCGCCAGAAGCGCCGAACCATCTCCTGACCGGAAATGCTTCCCCAGATATGCGGCAGGTCGCCTTCGTAGCAGCATTCATCAATGACGACGGGCTTGCCGTATTCGCGCAGATAACGAGGAATTTCCGTCAGCGCCCGAGTCTGGATGGAGGCATGGGTCACGTCTTTTCTTTTGAAGTCCCAGAAGCAGAAGCAATTATGGCAGGACAGCAGGTGATGATACGGATCGCAGGAGGCGACAAAGGCTTCGAGCGCCTCCCAGTCCGCAAGCGTTTTCTTCGGCATACACAGGTCGTATTCATTGGCCAGCGACCACCAGATTTCCGGCATGGCGGACAGGCGGCGGAGCAGATAGTCTAAATAACGGATATTATCCGCCTGCGGCATGGCGGCAAAGCCCCAGCGGTCATAGGGGTGGAAGAGAATCAGGTCGAGCTGAATGCCCAGCGCGGCGATGCGGCGAAGGATGCGTTCCAGACGCTGATAGAAGGCGATGCTTGGACGCGATGTGTCCCACGAGCCGTCCTCGCGGCGCGCAAAGGCGTACAGCGGCGGCTCATTGTGGTTGTAGTCGTAATCCTTGGGAAAAACGCACAGGCGGAGCTTATTGAAGGGCGCGGCGGCAAGGGATTGCAGCGTTTGCTCCACCAGCGCGTCGTCCTGCGAGATAAGCGCATAGACGGTTGTGCCGAAGGGAATATAAGGTGCGCCGTCCGCAAAGGCAAAGTGCGTGCCGACGGCGCGGACGATTCCGTGCGCCTCCGGGGAGGACGCTTCGCAGACAATTTCGCCCTCCGCCGTGACCGCGCCGCGGACTTGATAGCGATAAACGCCGGCATATTGCGGCAGGAAGCGCACGACATAAACGCCCCGCCCGTCGCTTTCCCCGTCATAGAAGCCCTTGACCGTCAGGGACTCCTGCGCGCAGGAGAAGGTGGCCGTCAGGTCGATCTGCGCCCACGCGTCCGGCAAGACCTCTCCGCCGAAGCGCAATTCAAACGTTTCATACTGTTTCATGTGTTTTTTCCCCTCCTGCCTTTCGTTGAGCCATGCACCACGCGAAGCCGTCCGCACAGCGCTTCTCTGCGTCCTGAAAATGATTTCCAACGTTCCATTGCAGCGTATGCCGCACGCCCCGCTCGCTGAGCCGTGCGTCCTCCCGTCGGATGGCGTCGCCGACGCTCGCCAGCACCGGATTGCGGCTTCTCTCCTCCCGGTCGCCCAAGCTGAGGTAGACGACGCGGCTGCGAAGCGCGTGCTGATCCGCATATGCGCGCCAGCCGGGAAACCAGACGGAGGGCGATACCGCGGCGACGGCTGCGAAATCATCCACCTGCGCCGCGCTCCACAGGCTGAACAGCCCCGCCAGCGAATATCCGCCAAGGATGACGGGCGCATCGGGCGAAATCGCGTATTTCGCGCGCACTTCGGCATCAGGCGCATCCGAAGCCAATCCAGCGTATCCGCCGCGCCGTGCCCGAAGCCTTCCCTGCCGAACACAGGCGGCGCGTCCCACGGGGACAAATCCACATTCCACGCTTCCACCGGGAACGCGACGTGCAGGAAGCTCCGCGTCGTCTGCGCGGCAAGCAGCGGCATTTCCTGCGAAAGCGTGTCCCGCGCGTCAATGGGCTGAAGCAGCAAAATATCCGGCTGATTGCGCAGGGTGACAAGGCAGCGTCTCTCCGCCAGCGCTTCGGCGGCAGGGAGCAAATCCGGCATATCCGCACGACCTTTCCGTTGGATTGCATCCAGTATACCAGATTCGCCCGAAAAGCACAAGTGATACTAATTCGATTCTAAAACATGGCATCGAGCATAGCAGATTTTCGTTCTGGCAAAGCTGAGTGAAGCGAGGCGTACTGGAGGTACGCGCGAGCGGAACGATGCAAAGCCAGGGCGGAAAAGATGCTGTGCGAATGACATGGTTTAGATGAGAATTAGTATAAACACGAAAATTCCGCAAAGCAAGAGGAGTTCCGGGCATTGACGGCGAATTATCCCATGTTTACAAAAAAGGAGGCTTTCTATGTCCACTGCACCGCGCCGCCCCGACCTCGCAAATGAACCCGTCGGGCGGCTGATGCTGCGCCTGTCGATTCCCACCATCACCGCGCAGCTCGTCAATATGCTCTACAACCTTGTCGACCGCATCTACATCAGCTACATTCCCGACGTGGGCACGCTCGCACTGACGGGGCTGGGCGTCTGCCTGCCGATTATCCTGCTGGTTTCGGCGTTCGCGGCGCTGTGCGCATCCAGCGGCGCGCCGCTTGCGTCCATCGCGATGGGGCAGCGGAACAACGAGAAGGCGGAGGGGATTTTGGGCAGCTGCACGGCGCTGCTACTGTGCGTTTCGGCAGTGCTGACGGTTGTGCTGTCCTGCTTCTACACGCCGATTCTGCTGGCGTTCGGCGCAACGGAGGATGCCCTGCCCTACGCCCAGCGCTACATTGCCATTTACAGCCTCGGCACGGTGTTCGTGCAGCTGTCTCTCGGCTTGAACCCGTTCATCACCGCGCAGGGCTTCTCCAAGGCGGGGATGCTGACGGTGCTGATTGGCGCGGTGCTGAACACGCTGCTTGACCCGCTGTTCATCTTCGTTTTCCACATGGATGTGCAGGGCGCGGCGCTGGCGACGGTGATTTCACAGGCCGTGAGCGCGGCGTTCGTCCTGCGCTTCCTGACCGGCAGGCAGACGATACTGCACCTGAAGCGCCGTCTGCTGCGGCTGAACTGGAAGCTGCTTGCGCCGTGCGTGGCGCTGGGACTCGCGCCGTTCATTATGCAGAGCACGGAGAGCCTTGTGTCCGTGTGCTTCAACACATCGCTGCGCGCGGCAGACGGCACGCTCGCCGTCGGCACGATGACCATCTGCTCCACGCTGATGCAGTTTGCGCTGCTGCCCTTGCAGGGGCTTTCGCAGGGCGCGCAGCCGATTATCTCCTTCAACTACGGTGCAAAGCGCCCGGAGCGGGTGAAAGCCGCGTTCCGGATACTGCTGATTTCGTGCTTGGCGTTCTCGGCGGTGCTGGGGCTGACGTGCATCTTTGCGCCGCAGATTTTTGTCTATCTGCTGACCCCGGACGCGGCGCTGCGGGAGTACGCAATTCCATGCGTGCGCCTATACATGGCGGGCGTGACGATTTTCGGCGCGCAGATTGCGTGTCAGCAGACGTTTGTGGCGCTGGGGAATGCGAAGTGCAGCCTATTTCTGGCGTGCCTGCGCAAGCTGATTCTGCTGATTCCGCTGGTGTATCTGCTGCCGCTGTTCATTCCGGACACGGTGTTTGCGATTTTCCTCGCCGAACCGATTGCGGATGTTTTGGCGGTGCTGTGCACGGTGACGCTGTTTATGCATGTGTTTAGGAAGACAATGCGCGGCATTGCGGCGTGATGACACTTTCAGGCACTGCTTGCCTGTTGTGCAGGGATTTCGCTCCTGCGGGAGCGACCAAAGGGCTTTGCGATCGCCCTTTGGAAACCTTCGCAGTGCACACTCCCATACTTGACTTTTAGCGCACCTAAAAAGGCGCGTCTGCAAAATCTGCGGGCGCGCTTTTCATTGCTAATTGTTCATTGCTCATTGCTGAAGCCGTCCCACCTGCCGGAGCGTGCGGCGCAGGGCGATAATGCCGACGGCGGTCAGGACGTAGAATATCATCAAATACGCCGGGAAAATGCCCATGCCGAGCAGCTGTCCCAGCACGCCGCAGAGGGCGGGGGCGGCAATGGTGCCGATGGACGCGAAAGTCATCTGCATTCCCATGACCGACTGGCTGACATCCTTGCCGAAGTGCAGGGGGGTCATGTAGTTGAAATTCGGGTACAGCGGGCCGACGCCCAAGCCCGTCATCAGCAGCGCCGCCATCGTCAGGACGTTGTTGCCGGAAACAAGCAGCGTCGTCTGCGACACGCCGAGGATGCCCATCGAGATAAAGATAATCTGCCACGGGGTCAGCTTCTTCGCCGCAACGCCGGAGAGGAAGCGCCCCAGTGCCATGCCAAGGTAGAAGTACATCGTCGCGCGCGCCGCCAAATTCGCGGGCATGTGCTTCGCTTCCACCATGTACGTTGCGCTCCAGCCGCCGCAGATGACCTCAATCGCGCAGAAGGTCAGGAAGAGCAGGCAGGTCATCAGCGCGCCCGGAATCCGCAGCGTCTGCGAAATCGGCAGGACTTTCATCTTCTTTTCCGCCTGAATGGACTCTTCGCCGTGCGCCTTTTTCCACAAGGGCAGCGCCAGCAGGAGGATGCTGCCGATAAGCGCCTGAATCAGGCTTGCCGTGCGGTAGCCGCCGCGCCAGCCGACCGCGCTGTTAATGACGACGGACATGATATACGGGCTGACCATCACGCCAACGCCATAAAAGCAGTGCAGGAAGGACATGACGGTCGCGTTATAGTGGATGGAAACATAATTATTCAGCGCCGAATCAACGCAGCCCGCGCCCAGCCCAAGCGGAATCGCCATCAGGCACATGAACCAGAAGCTGCCCGAAAAGGAGAAGCCGAGCAGGGCAGCGGCGGTCAAAAGCGTTGAGAACGCGGTCACTTTGCCCGTGCCGAGGTGGGAGATGATGCGCGCGCTGTTCATGCTGGAGGTCATCGTCGCGAGGGAGCAGAGGATGCTCACGACGCTCTGGGACGCAAGCGGCACACCGAATTCACGGTAGAGGACGGGCCACGCCGTGCCAAGCAGCGAATCCGGCACGCCAAGGCTGATGAAGGAAAGATAAATCACGACAAGAAGCAGGGTCGCCATCGGGCAAAATCCTCCGAAAAATGTGGATGCTTCGGCATTTTAGCACAGTCGGCGGCGTTTTGCAAGCAGGTTTTTTGGTTCTTCACGGAAAGTTGGGGGAGGAAATAAGGGCTTAGGCGAAGCACCAAAAAGCTGCACGCGGAAGGAGCATGAAAGTGCGACCAACTGAATCGCGAAATGGGGTCAAGGGGAAATTCCCCCTTGCAGGGTCAAGGGACAGCGTCCCTTGTGGGGTTTGGGGCAACGCCCCAACTGTTGGTCGGGCGACCAGTTTGTCAAACACGCCCAACAAAAGGCGCAGGCAGCGAAGCGTCCCTGCCAGTAACTTCGCGCGTCCGCAGACGCGCCCCCAAGCTGCTCTTCCCCCAAGATTCCGTGATGAATCGGTTTTTTCGGGGAATGGCGGCAGACTTTCGGCTGAGGGCATGAAAAAACGCACCGCCGCGGGGACGATGCGCTTTGCAGGATTTCCGCTTTACTTTTCGCAGTAGACCAGCGCATCCACGGTCGTGGGCGTGAGGTCTTCGCGGCAGAAGTACATGACGATATCCTCGTAAATGTACAGCCGGATGGTGATGGTGCTGCCCGGATGCACGCCGATGCCGCTCACCACTTCCGTGTTGATGAACAGCAATCCGCCATTCTGGTCGTAGAGCGCCGCCACAATCTCGTAATCGTAGAGGATTTCGTCGGTCGTGTTGGTGAAGGTGACATCCACATAGTTGTCATCTTCTTCGTCCGGCTCGTAGTGGATTTTCGCTTCCGCTGCGAGCTTTTCGTACTCCTCGCCGTCATCGACCGCCTTGATGGTGAACTGGCATTCCGTAACTTCGGCGGTGTCCAGCGCGTCATCGTAGATGTTCTCGCAGACATACGCGTATTCGCCGGGTTCAAGGTACACTTCGTCGGGTGCGGTGCTCACATAGTTTTCGGTCAGGATGATATTGCCCTCCGCGTCAGAAGCGACGATATTCCCCTTATAATCAACGTAACCGGCAGCGTCGCCCGTGTTCTGCACCTTCGCGAAGAAGAAGCCGTGCCCGTTGTCCTCCATGTTGATGAAGCGCTGTTCCATCACGGTGATTTTCGCTTCAGGGGCAGTCTCTTCCGCGAAAGCCGCCGTCATCAGGAGCGCAGAACAGAGCATCAGAAGCATTGCGATAAAGCGTTTCATGATTTTCATCCTCCAACCATATTGATGCGTCCATTATAGCACAGCGCGCATTCTGCGTCCACAGGCGCCCCTTGACAAACCGCGCCTTTTGCGCTATGATACACCTGTGCGAGGTGATCAGGCGATCGCGTGCCAGCAATGGTATGAGGAAAGTCCGAGCACCACAGGGCAGGATGCCGGCTAACGGCCGGTGGAGGCGACTCCAAGGAGAGTGCAACAGAGATATACCGCCGCATTTCGGTGCGGTAAGGATGGAAAGGCGAGGTAAGAGCTCACCCACGGCTTGGCGACTTGTCCGTGCTGTAAACCCCATCTGGTGCAAGATGCGTATGAGGACACATGCGGCTGCCCGTCGCGTCCTCGGCATCGCTTGAGCCTGCGCGGCAACGTCAGGTCTGGATAGATGATCGTCCCTCGACAGAACTCGGCTTACGGTCACGCTCGCATTTTTTTCGCATGATTTTCGCCCCGGAAGCTGCTGATGCTTCCGGGGCGGATTTGGTATATGGCAGATGTGCAAAAGAGGGGGCAGCGGAAATTTGAAACCCAGCGGGGGGATGTTGGCTATCCTCCGGCTGGGTTTTGTTTGCGCTGATAGGGGCGGGCAGGCTATGTGGTCGCGCCCATTTGGCGCGACACTGCACAGTGGGTCGATAAAGCAGCTTGGGGGCGCGTCTGAGGACGCGCGAAGTTACTGGCAGGGACGCTTCGCTGCCTGCGCCTTTGTTGACTTCTTCCTTTGAGTAGGTTTGACGCGGAACGGTTGGGGCGTTGCCCCAAACCCCACCAGAGGCGCTGCCTCTGGACTCCGCAAGGGGCAGACGAAAAGGGACGAAGTCCCCCCTTGACCCCTTTTCGCGATTGAGTTGGTCGCTTTTTCCTACTTCTTCCGCGTGTTTATCCTCTTTTTTTGACCTTATTTCTTTTTCATTAAGTATTCCCTCTTGAAGTACCCATCCAGATTCCCATATTCACTCACCGTAATCTGCCCAATATGCATCCGTCGCATAATCGCCCGCAAAATGCAGATTCCATGCACCACAATATCCGCGCGGTTCGGCTGCAATCCCGGCAGCTGCTTGCGCTGCTCCAGCGTCATATCCGCCAGCTGCCTCTCAAAGCGCGCCACATCCGCCTCCGTCAACACCGTGCCGTGCATGTAGGTTCTATCCGTCCAGTAAATGCCCTTCACCATCGCGGCGAGCGTCGTGAACGTGCCGCCCGTGCCGCGCCAGCTGCCCGGCATCGACAGTACAGGGTAATCCAGCAGCTTGTCTGCCAGAATATCGGCGGCAATCTGCTCCACCGCGTCCAAATCGCCGTGGTCGCGAATCGGAATCCGCTGGAACAGGCGCACTGCCCCCATTTGGCAGGAGAAGGAGCAGCGGATGTTCATCCCCTGCCCGATGATGATTTCGGTTGATCCGCCGCCGATGTCAATGACGCCGGAATCGCCGCCATCCGTCGCGCCGAAGAAGGACAGCGCGGCCTCCTCATCGCCGGAGCAGATTTCGAGCGTCAAGCCGGTTTCGGCTTTGAGCAGCGCCGCGAAATCCGCGTTGTTGGCGGCGTCGCGCGTGGCGCTTGTGGCAAAGAGATGCACTTTTTCCGCGCCTTGACTGCGGGCGGAATCCGCCATGCGTTTGACCGCCGCGCAGGAGGACGCCATTGCCTCCCGCGACAAGTTGCCTGCTTCGTCCAGCCCGGCGAACAGGCGTGTGCCGGCGCGGTCGCGGCTGATGCGGCGGATCTCCCCGTCGGCTGCTTCCGCCACAAGCATCCTCACCGAATTGGAGCCGATCCCGATGACTGCTGCCCTCATGGTTCACCTCTCCTGTCTTTCTGGTTTACAATATGTGTAACGAAAAAGGGACTTGCAGACGCAAAGTCCCCCTTTAATCCCGAAATTCATCCAGCAGCGCGTTCCATTCCGCCTCGGTGTAGCCCCGCAGCACATCCATGCTGGCAAAGTGGAAGTGGATTTCGCCGTCGCGGACATAGCCGAACTCGTTGCGCGCGGTTTCCTCAATGTACGCATCCGTCGCAACATACGTCAGTTCTTCGCGCAAGTCCCGATTTTTCTGATCCAGCGCCGCATACTGCTGCTGCAGCTGCTCATTGCGCGTCGAGAGCGCGTCAAGCCGCTGCCGCGACTGCGCCATCACGACATAGAAGATGATGCCCAACACCACCAGCAGGATGACAACCGCCTTCCAACGCACCAGCCTGCGCCCCAACGCCCTCACTCCTTTTCTCCAGAATCGGAAGTGTTCTTTTCCTTATCTATTCGCTATGATTTTGCATATTCCTGCCTGACGGAAAACTTTTTTTTCAGCCGTTTTCCAATCCAGCGGAAGATACGCCGGATGCCCGTTTCCCACAGCACTGCGCCGAGCAGCAACCCCAGCAGCGCGTACAGCCGCAGCCCTTCCCCGCTATGGATGAGGACGAGGAGCGCCGCCAGCGTGAGCATCAGCGCGCAGAGCACATCCGCCGCGTCGGACAGGCCGTGCCGATGCCGCCACGCGCCGCCGAGGGTCAGCGCCAAGGCGAACGCCGCGCCGAGCAGCACCATCCGCAGGAACGTTTCCGCCTGTCCCTGCTGCGCGAACAGCACCTCCAGCGTCATCCGATGGCACGGCGGAGGAAGCCGCCCTTGCGCCGCGCGCGCCCCTGCTCATACTGCACGCCGTCGATATCGCCATCCACGAGCAGCCTGCCCTCTTCCAGCTGCAAGGCGGAGACATGCAGCCCGCTGCCGGTCAGCGTCAGCCGCCCGCCCCATGTTTCCAGCACGACCGCCGTTTCATCGAAGCGGTCAACCTCCTTGACCCCGGTGAGAACCGCCTTTTTGCGATTCTCGATAACCAGTCCGCAGGGCTTCTGCGGCACTGTCGGCTCTTTCACTGTGCGCTCCCCCCTCTCCTGCTGTCAGGGTATGCGCGGCGATTGCCGATTATGCCGGATTCTCCTTCTGCCACTCGCGCAGGATGCTTTCGAGGTTCGCAAGCCACAAATCAACGTGCGTGCAGTCCCACAGCACCGTTTCCGCCACCTGACACTGCACGACGAACAGCCCCTGATAATCTTTTCTTTCGGCGCATTCGTCCATCAGGCGGCGCAGTTCATCCGGCTGATTTGTGTGCGCCATGACGTCGTTCAGGTGGTCGATGCACCCCCGAAGAAGTTCGGGGATGGTCATGTCAAAGTCGCTTTGGCGCATGATACCTTCCAGCTTCTTCAGGTGCTGCACGGCTTCCTCCGGCGGATTGCCGATTTCGTACTGTTCCATCAGCCAGAACCAGATTTCCGCCATCTGCGACCATTCATCCAGCGTCTGCCCGCCGGTAAAGACGGTCATCCCCTTATCCGCCGCAAAATCCGCGCAGGCATGAATCGCCAGCATCGGCACGCGCCCGGCGTGTTCATGCAGGTACAGCCAGTCCTCGCTCTGGAAGGGCGTTTCGCCATCATAATGGAAGCACGCCGTCCACAATCCGCTGGGCTGGCGCGCAATATCAAAGCGGCAGGTGCGGTTATCCGCGTCGCCATAGGTATAGCGCGCGACCATGCCATAGTAAAATCCGCTCTCCTCGCCGCCCAGCTCCTCCGCGTGCTTTTTGACCTGCTGGCGCAGCTCCTCCAGCGAATACGGCGGGCGATCATCCGGGATTTCCAGCCAATCGCAGTTTGCGAGCAATGTACGGCAGACAGCCGCCATATCCTCTTCGCTGCCGATGGCGACGACCCGCGCCCGATGCAATTCCTTCATTGTTGAGATACCTCCCAAGGGGCGCTGCCCCTTGACCCTGCCAAAGGGTCTTCGACCCTCTGGACTCCCGTTCGCGCGATTGAGTTGAGCGCGCTTTCATACTATGCTCGCGTGTTAATGCAGGGTTTCGCGTCTGCGGACGCGACCAGAGGGCAATGGAAACAGACGAAGTCTGCGGTCGCCCTCTGGACTGCTTCGCATCCCCATCTAAGTTTGTTGGATGTTATCGCTGCTTTTTAGTTAGTATGCCTTTCGTTCCCCCAAGCAGCATAACCGTACTGTTGCTTTAGGGCGACGGGCGAAGGGGTCAAGGGGGCGAGCGCAAAGCCCCCTTGTCGCCGCCGCAGCGGCGAAATCTTTAGAACATGCACACCTGACTGGTTTCGCTCAAACCCTCCAGCGAACCGTGCGTCCGCAGCAGCTCAATGACCGCGCTGGAAATGCGCGTGCGCTCCTTCAAGTCCTCCACCGACATGAATGGGCCGCGCTCGCGCTCTCGCACGATGTTGATGGCAGCCGATTCGCCCAGTCCGCCCAAGGACGTGAACGGACACCGCAGCCCCGTTTCGCCCTCCATCTTGAATTTCTTCAGGTCGCTCTTGTACAGGTCGCACGGCAGGAACTTGAAGCCGCGCATGTTCATCTCCAGCACCAGTTCAAGGCTCGTCACGGCTTCCTTGTCCTTCGCGGACGCCTTCGGGTCAGCCTTAATCTGCTTGATTTTCTCGCGAATCGTCGCGGGGTCAATCAGCATCGTCATCGCATCGAAGCCGTCGCCGCGCACGGTGAAGTACGCACAATAATATGCCAGCGGACGATGCACCTTATACCACGCCACGCGCAGCGCCATCGTCACATACGCCACGGCGTGCCCCTTGGGGAACATGTACTTGATTTTCTTGCACGAATCCATGAACCACTGCGGAACGTGCTGCTCAATCATCGCCTGTTCCATTTCAGGCTTCAGGCCGCGCCCTTTACGGACGCTCTCCATCGTCGTGAACGCCATCTTCGGCGCAACGCCCTTGTCAATCAGGTAGTTCATGATGTCGTCACGGCAGCAGACGCACTCGCTCAATTTCGCCGTACCGTTTGCAATCAGCTCCTGCGCGTTGCCCAGCCACACGTCCGTGCCGTGGGACAGGCCGGAAATGCGCAGCAGTTCCTCCATCGTCGTCGGCTTCGTTTCGTCGAGCATTCCGCGCACGAACGATGTGCCGAATTCCGGCACGCCGAACGTCCCCGTCAGGCAGCCGATATCCTCCGGCGTCACGCCCAGCGCCTTGGGCGACGAAAACAGGCTTCGCACGTCCGGGTCATCCAGCGGAACATCCTTGTAGCCGATGCCCGTCAATTCCTCCAGCATATGCAAAACCGTCGGGTCGTCGTGACCGAGGCAGTCCAGCTTGACCAGAATGTCGTGCATGGAGTTGAAGTCAAAGTGGGTGGTGGTAAAGTCGGAATTGAGGTCGTCAGCAGGGTGCTGCACGGCGGTGAACTGGTAGATTTCGTACTCCTTCGGCACGACGACCATGCCGCCGGGGTGCTGCCCCGTCGTCTTTTTCACGCCTTCGCAGCCCGCCGCCAGACGCTCCTTCTCCGTGTTGCCGACTTGCAATCCGCGCTCCTCGAAGTACTTCGACACATAGCCGTATGCCGTTTTTTCCGCCAGACCCGTAATCGTGCCCGCGCGGAAAACGTGGTCATGCCCGAACAGCTCCTCGACGTTATGGAACGCGCGGTTTTGATATTCGCCGGAGAAGTTCAGGTCAATATCCGGCACCTTGTCGCCCTCAAAGCCGAGGAACACCTCGAACGGGATGTCGAAGCCGTCCTTCACGAGCTTCTGACCGCAGATTGGGCAGTCCTTGTCCGGCAGGTCAACGCCGACTTTGTATTGGCTCTTGTCCACGTCGAAAAAGCCCTTGCGGCAATGGGTGCAGCGGTAATGCGGCGGAAGCGCGTTGACCTCCGTGATGCCGCACATGCGCGCAACGAGGCTCGAACCGACCGAACCGCGGCTGCCGACAAGATACCCGTCCGCGTTGGACTTGCTGACCAGCCGCTGGGCAATGTTGTACAGCGTCGCGAAGCCATAGCCGATGATGGATTTTAACTCCTTGTTCAGCCGGTTCACGACGATTTCGGGCAGCTCATCGCCGTAGAGTTCCTTCGCCGTGCCCCACGTCATATTTTGAATGTTGTCCGCCGCGTCCTCCCAGAACGGCTGGAAGGTATCCTCGCCCTTGGGGTGCTTGGGGAACAATTGCAGCTTGTCCACCTGATCCGCAATCTTCCGCGGATTGTCGATGACGACCTCGTGGCACTTTTCCGCGCCAAGGTAGGCAAATTCCTCCAGCATCTCGTTCGTCGTCTTGAAGTACAGCGGCGGCTGCATGTCGGCATCATCGTAGCCCATGCCCGCCTGAATGATGGAGCGGTTGATGGCGTTGTGCGGGTCAAGGAAGTGCACATCCCCCGTCGCGACGACCGGCTTGCCCAGCTCGTCGCCCAGCTGGACGATTTTGCGGTTGATGTCCCGCAGCGCCTCATCGTCCGCCACGCGCCCCTCGCGCACCAGAAACGCGTTGTTGCCCACGGGCTGGATTTCCAGATAGTCATACCACGACGCGATTTCCTTGATTTTCTCCCACGGCTCATTTTCCAGCACCGCGCGGTAGAGCTCGCCCGCCTCGCACGCGCTGCCGATAATCAGCCCTTCGCGGTAGCGGTCAATCATGAAGCGCGGCATATGCGGGCGACGGCGGAAGTAGTCCAGATGCCCGATGGACACCAGTCGGTTGAGGTTGACCAGCCCCTCCTGACTTTTCACCAGCAGGATGACGTGGTAGCTTTCGCCGATGGCGCCGCCTTTGAGCGTGTTCAGGTCGCTGAGTTTGGTGAACCCGTGCTCTTCCTTGGCGATTTTGAACATCTTCGCCAGACAGTACGCCGTCGCGGTTGCGTCGTGGACGGCGCGGTGGGCGTTTTTGAGGCTCACGCTCAGCGCCTTGCAGACGCTCTTCAATTTGAACGATTTGAGTTCCGGCAGCAGCTTGCGCGACAGGGACAGCGTATCCAGAATCGGCGCGTTGAACTCGCGCCCCAGCCGGCGCAGCTCCGCTTTGAGCAGCTTGCCGTCAAACGCGGCGTTGTGGGCGGCAATCGCGGCATCGCCGATGAAGTCCATCAGCTTCGGGATAGCGGTCTCCGCCGTTTCCTTATCCGCCAGCATCATGTCCGTAATGCCCGTGATTTCGGTAATTTTCGGCCGCAGGGGAATTTTCGGGTTCACCAGAATCGACAGCGTATCCACCAGCGTGCCGCCGGTCATTTTCACCGCGCCGATTTCAATCACGCGGTCTTTCAGCGTGTCCAGCCCGGTGGATTCAAAGTCCAGCACGACGATGGTATCATCAATCGAGCGGTCGTCTTCATCGGTGACGACCTGCGTTTCGTCGATAAGGTAGCCCTCGCAGCCCGGAATCAGCTTAATCGGCTGCTTTTTGACGGCATTGAACGCCGCCGGGAACGCCTGCACCACGCCGTGGTCGGTAATCGCGACGGCGGGATGCCCCCACTCGATGGCGCGCTTGATGAGGTCACCCGCCGGGGTCAGCGCGTCCATGGTGGACATGTTGGTGTGCATGTGCAGCTCGATGCGCTTTTCCTCCGCCGTGTCCTCGCGCCTGATGCGCTCCATCGGCACCATATCGCGGATGGAAATGGACAGCTCATGCGCGAAATTATCGTACATGCACTCGCCGCGCACCTTGACGTTCAGCCCCACCTTGATTTGGTTGACCTTGTCCATCACCGCCTGCCGTTCCTCGTCGGTAATCGGCGGCGGCGGCGCGTCGTCGTCCTTCTTCTTGCTGAAGGGCAGGCGGCGGTAGCGCATGAACGCCTTGCAGAGGATGGACGACGTGTAGTCGGTGATGGCAAAGGTGACGAGCAGCAGTTCGCCGCCCTTGAGTTCCTTCGTTTCCAGCTTGAAAATGTCGCCCTGCACGACGACCAGTCCCGCGTCGCTTGCCAGCTCCTTCATTTCCATCGGCGGATCGGCAATTGCGCGCCCCATAATCGGCTTGCCGATGGCGTGGTCGGTCATCACGGGCAGCATCGGGTCGCGCTCCGGCATGGTCTGCTCCGGCTTCTTCTCGCGCGGCGCGGACGGCTTGCGCTCCTTGTGCTCCTTCGTGGGCTTGGCGTCCCCCTGCGTCATCGCGGCGATTTGCTCCGGCGTGTAGGTGACGGTCTGCTCGCGCAATCTCTCTTCGCGGATTTCCGCCAGCCGCTTCTCCTGATCGCCCGCGACGGTCAGTTCCACCATCACCTCGGCGGAAAAAATGTCCTTCACCGCCTGTGACAGGCGCGCCGCGACGTTCTGCCGCCCCATGTATTCCAGGCTGAACGCGTCGGGGAAGGTCAACGTGATGCGCTTGCCGTCGCACCGCCAGTCGATTTGGCTCATCCAGCTGGCGGACGCGGGATAATTGCGGCGCAGGAAGTCGGTCAGCACCTGCTTATACGCGCTGATGTTCTCCAGAAAATCGTCCTTCAGTCCCGGCGAGACGACGCGCAGCGCCAGCGGCTTTTGCGGGAAAACGCGCCGCAGAAGCGCTTCCAGCTTCAGGAACGATGCTTCCTCCACCAGCACATTTGACTCAAACGTGATGTACACCTTGCCCTGCGACTGCACATACACCACGCGCGGCGCATGGAGCTGCCCCTTGAGCTGCGGCAGCGCGGCATACACCTGCGCGAGCAATTCATCGTAACTCATGCTGCTTCCTCCTTCCCTATAACGACGACGAGCCAAGGGGGGGAGTTCGTCCCATCTCATCTCCCCCTTGACCCCACCAGAGGCTCTGCCTCTGGACTCCGCAAGGGAGTTCCTCCCTTGACCCTTTCGCGCGATTGAGTTGTAACTCTCGCGTGTTTATTCAAGGTTTCGCGTCCGCAGAGGCGAAACCCTTGCAACAATCAAAATCAAGTTTATAATCAGCCGAAAAGCCCTTTTCCCATCTTTTCCGCCGGAAAAAGCGTCATTTCCCCGCTTTTTCCGCCGCAATCTTCCGTGCCAGCTCAATCAGGCGGTCAGCCAGATTCTCCTCGACCACCATCGGCTCCTGCCCCTTGACGAACAGTACGCCGCCGCGCTTGCCGCCCGCCATGCCAATGTCCGCTTCGCGCGCTTCGCCGGGGCCGTTCACCACGCAGCCCATCACCGCCACCTTCAGCGGCACTTGAATATCCGAAAGCTCCTTCTCCACGCGCGCGGCAATGCCCGCCACGTCGATGCACGTCCGCCCGCACGTCGGGCAGGACACCAGCTGCACGCCGTGCGTCCGCAGATTCAGCGCGCGCAGGATGTCCCACGCCGCCTTTGCTTCCGGCACGGGGTCGCCCGTCAGGCTGACGCGAATCGTGTTGCCGATGCCCTCCGCCAGCAGCGCGCCGATGCCAATTGCGCTCTTGATTGTCCCCTGCCCCGGCAGACCCGCCTCGGTCACGCCGACGTGCAGCGGATAATCACAGCGCTTCGCCGCCAGCTCGTAGGCGGCAATCGTCAGGCGCACATCCGACGCCTTCATGGACAGCACAATGTCCTCGAAGCCGACTTTCTCCAGCATCCGCGCGTGATTCAGCGCGCTTTCCACCAGCCCCTCGGCGCACGGCTGCCCGTACTTCGCCAGAATATCCTTCTCAATCGACCCGGTGTTCACACCGATGCGAATCGGGATGTGGTGCGCCTTTGCCGCCGCCGCCAGTTCCCGGACGTGCGCTTCGCCGCCGATGTTGCCGGGGTTGATGCGCAGCTTGTGGATGCCGTTTTCCGCCGCGGCGATGGCAAGGCGGTAGTCAAAGTGGATATCCGCCACCAGCGGCACGGGCGAGCCGTCCACCAGCGTGCGGACAGCGCGGGCGCAATCCTCGTCGTACACGCTGACGCGCACGATGTCGCAGCCCGCTTTCGCCAGCGCGCGAATCTGCCCAAGCGTCGCCTGTGCGTCGCGCGTGTCGGTGTTCGTCATGGACTGCACCCAGACCGGGTTGTGTCCGCCCAGCGTCAAGTCGCCGACGCGAACCATTCTCGTTTCGTACATATCATTCACCTCAGTGTCCCATCAGGGTCCAAACGTCTTTGAAGACCAGCAGAATCATCAGCCCGAAGAGCAGCGCCATGCCAATCAGGTTGACGATGGCTTCCTTCTTCTGCGGCAGCGGCTTGCGGCGGATGGCTTCCACCAGCAGAAACAGGAACCGCGCGCCGTCCAGCCCCGGAATCGGCAGCAGGTTCATGATGCCCAGGTTGATGGAGATAACGACCAGCGCGTTGATGAACGCCGCGAAGCCGTAGGTGCTGACCTGCTCACTGACCGCCGCGACTGTGCCGACGAGGCCGCCGACTTCATTCAGCCTCGCGCCCGTCGTGACCATATCGCGCAGCGCCTGCCCGATGATTGTCGCGGCGTTGACGCACACGTTCCAGCTGTCCCGCACAGCCTCCCCGAACGACACGGGCAGCATCTCGCCCGACGCAACCGCGCTGACGTGGATGCCCATGCGGTAGCGCCCGGTTTCCGCATCATAGAACGGGGTGAGGGTGATTTCGGTGCGCTCACCGTCGCGGCGGATGCCCAGCACCATCGCGTCGCCCTGCGTCGCGTTAATCAGCTCCGTCAGCGACTGCGACGCGTTTTCGGGATTCGGCGCTGTGCCGTTGACGTCGAGGATGATGTCGCCCGCCTGAAGCCCCGCGGTGTACGCCGGGCCGCCCTGCTCCACGTCCGCGACGAGGGCTTCCGTGCCCGTCACGCCGCCAATCCAGAAGTACAGCACCAGCACCACCAGCGGCAGCAGGAAGTTCATGCCCGGCCCCATCAGCACCGACAGCATCCGCTTCCAAACCGGCTGCTTGCCGAACGCGCGCGGGTCGTTCGTGGCTTTGCCCTCCACGTCGTCCTCGCCGTAGAATGCGCAGTACCCGCCCAACGGAATGCACCGCAGCGCGAATTTCGTCCCGGACTTTCCCGTCCATCCGACGATTTTCGGCCCGAAGCCAATCGCGAACTCCATGACCTCTATCCCCGTCATGCGCGCGAAGATGTAATGCCCAAATTCATGCACCGTAATCAGGATTCCCAGCAGCAGCAGCGCCACCAGCACCGAAACAACTGTCATAGCTTTCCTTTCTAAGATAGGGAGGCGCAAGGGGCTTTGCCCCTTGACCCCACCAGAGGCTTTGCCTCTGGACTCCACAAGGGACTTCGTCCCTTGACCCTTTCGCGCGATTGAGTTGAGCACTCTTTCATGCTATATGCGCGTGTTTATCCACAGGATAACCACACGATCCACGTTTCCCGAAGTAACAAAAAAGTTCAAGAAACATGGGAGTGACCGCGCCGAAGGTTTCCAAAGGGCGATCGCAAACTTCGTTTGTTTTCATGCCCTTTGGTCGCCTCCGCAGGAGCGAAACCCCTGCCCCACAATCGCACAATCAAGATAAAAATAAAATTCCCAATCGCAGAAGCGAATCTTCTTGAATTGCTGAAAACTCACTTGAGCTTTTCAGCAGTTTCTTTCGCCACGCGGCGCGCTTCCAAATCCGCATGGAAAATATCCTCCAGCGTATCCGCCGGCATCGCTCCGCACGCTTCCAGCGTCCCTTCCACAATGCGGCTGATTGCCCCAAACGGAATCTCGTCCCGCAGGAACGCCGCCACCGCCATCTCGTTCGCGCCGTTCAAAATCGTGCACGCCGCGCCGCCCGCGTTCAGGCACTCCCCCGCCAGCCGAAGCGCCGGGAAGCGCACCGGGTCGCCGGGTTCAAACGTCAGCGTGCCGATGGAGAACAAGTCCAGCGGCTTGCTGCCCGTCGGAATGCGCCGCGGGTACGTCATCGCATACGCAATCGGCACGCGCATATCCGGCACGCCCAGCTGCGCCAGCACCGCGCCGTCCGCAAATTCCACTGCCGAATGCACGATGCTCTGCGGATGCACCACCACCTGAATCTTCGCCGGCGGCATGTCGAACAGCCAGTGCGCCTCGATAATTTCCAGCGCCTTGTTGAACATGCTCGCCGAGTCGATGGTGATTTTCGCGCCCATTGACCAGTTCGGGTGCTTGAGCGCCTGCGCGCGCGTCGCGTTCTGCATCTGTTCGCGCGTCCATGTGCGGAACGGCCCGCCGGACGCGGTCAGCAGCAAACGCACGGGCTGATTGCCCCCTGCACCCTGCAAGCACTGGAAAATGGCGGAATGTTCGCTGTCCACGGGCAAAATCGGCTTGCCGATGCGCTTCGCCGCGTCCATCACCAAGTGGCCGCCCGTCACCAGCGCTTCCTTGTTCGCCAGCAGCACCTGCCGATTCGCCCCCAGCGCGTCCATCACGCTTTGCAGCCCGGCAATGCCGACCACGCTGACGAGCACCATGTCCGCCGGGACTTCCGCCGCCGCAACGCGCAGTGCCTCTTCGCCCATGACCCAGCGGCAGAAGCGCACATCCTCCGGGATTTCGCTCATCGGGATGGGTTCGGTCAGGCCCGCGACTTCCGGCCGGAACTCCCGCACCTGCTCGAACAGCTTCTCCCGGCTGCTCCGTGCCGTCAGCGCGACGACGCGGAACTCCTCCGGATGCAGGCGCACAAGTTCCAGCGCCTGTGTACCAATCGACCCCGTAGACCCCAGAATGGCGATGGTTTGCATGTCGATTCGCCCTCCTACATCAGTAACGGACTTGGGGCGCTGCCCCGAACCCTGCAAGGGGCAAAGGAAATGGGACGAAGCCCCCCCTGACCCTTTCGCGCGATTCAGTTGCGCGCATCTACATAGTGTGTCCGCGTGTTTATTGGCAGATTAGATGCCCGCCATCAGGCGATAGCACAGCATCAGCACCGCCATGAACAGCACGCTGTCCAGACGGTCGAGCATTCCGCCGTGACCCGGAAACAGGTTCGAGAAGTCCTTCATCCCGCAATGGCGCTTGACCAGCGAGAAGAACAAATCGCCCATTTCCCCGACAACGCCGCCCAGAATGCCCAAAATCAGGTACACATACCACGCGGGCAGCAGCGGACGCGCATCCCCCGCCACGAGGTATGCCACAACACCAATCAAAATCGACATGAGCAGCGCGCCAACTACGCCGCCAATCGCGCCGGAAATCGTCTTGTTCGGGCTGACGGTGGGGCAGAGCTTCGGCCCCTTGACCGCTTTGCCGACCCACATTGCAAACGCGTCTGCCATGCAGGGAATGCCAATCATGAGTGTTATCAGGGTGACTTGCAGCGCTTTCGGCGCAATGTGTGTGAACGAAATCGCGCTCATGCCGGGCAGGGCAACCGTCAGCATCGGCAACATACTCAGCACGGCATCATCCAGCTTCGGTTCGGAGCGGAAAATGACGCAGATCATCGTCATCAGGCAGATGGCCATAATGACCGGCAGAATCATTTTCGTGCCGATAAGCAGCGTCAGCGGAATTGAGACAATCATGCCGACCCACGTCGGCCACGCGACCGGGCGGTGTCCCGCCTGTGCGAGCGCGTGAAACTCTTCCTGCACGCCGAAGCAAATCAGCACCAGCACGATCAGCGCCATGACCCAGCCGCCCACCGCAATCATCAGCGCTGCGCCGGCGGCCATAATCAGTCCCACGATCGTCTTTTGCCTCATGGTTCTTTCCCCCTCATGTTTCCATTTCCCTTGAAATTCTACCATGCACCTTTGAAAATAGTATGAACATTTTTCCGCCAAATGTTCAGCATTTACGAAAGGCGTTTGCCGAACCGCCGCTCACGGCCGCCGAACGCGGCAAGCGCTTCGTCGTAATCCGCGACCGTGAAATCCGGCCACAGCACCGTCGGGAATTCAAATTCCGCGTAGGCACACTGCCAGAGCAGGAAGTTGCTCAAGCGCATTTCCCCGCTCGTGCGAATCATCAAATCCACGTCCGGCTGACCGGCGGTATACAGGCGCTGCGCGACCGTCTCTTCGCTGATTTCATCCGGATTCAGCCGTCCCTGCGCCGCCTCCTGCGCCATCAGCCGCGCCGCGCGGGTCAGCTCCGCTCGTCCGCCGTAGTTGAGCGCGATATTCAGGTGCAGCCCGGTGTTTTTCGCTGTCCGTCGCTCCGCCTCTATCAGCGTGTCGCGCTGCTTTTCCGGCAGCGCCGCCTTGTCGCCCAGAATCAGGATACGGACATTCTTCTCGTCCAATTCATCAATTTCGGACGCAAAGAAATCCAAAATCAGCTGCATCAGCGCGCCGACTTCCTCCTTCGAGCGCTTCCAATTCTCCGTCGAGAAGGCGTAGATGCTCAGCGCCTCAATCTTCAGGTCGTCGGTATGGCGGATGATTTCGCGCAGGGTTTCCGTGCCCTGCCGATGCCCCATCGCCACGTTCAGCCGATGCTGTTTCGCCCAGCGGCCGTTGCCGTCCATGATGATGGCGACATGGCGAGGCAGCTTCTGGAAGTCCTCGCGGGTCATTTTGCGGTGATGATGATGCGCATGATGCCCCGAAAGTTTCCGGAACCATTGCGACACGCGGTTTGCCATGTTTTTCTCCTCACAAAAGGAAATGCGCAGACTTCCGCAGGGAAGGCAGCGCATCGCCTGATTCTTTCTTTCCGTTACTTGGGCAGTTCGTCCTCAAAGCGGCTGACCGTCAGGACGCCCTCTTTTGCGCGGATGACCCGAATCGTCCCCTGCTCCCGCCCCTTCGGCGGCAGCGTCATCACGATTTCCGGCTCTACGCCCTGCGCCCTGCATTCCGCGACTGCGTCTTCAAGGCGCATCCCCAGCACGTTCGGCATGTTCACCATCGAGGGATTAGACCTCCATGATTTCCTTTTCCTTCGCCGCGCAGATGCTGTCGATGTCCTTAATCGCCTTGTCGGTAATCTTCTGGGCATCGTCCTCTGCCTTGCGCTGCTCGTCCTCGGTGATGAGGGAGTCCTTCTTGAGCTTCTTAATCTGCTCAACCGCGTCGCGGCGGATGGAGCGGACAGCGACCTTCGCGCCCTCGGCACTCTTGCGCGCCATCTTCGTCAGTTCCTTGCGGCGCTCTTCGTTCAAATCCGGGAAAACCAGACGAACCACTTCGCCGTCGTTGGTCGGGTTCAGGCCCAAATCGCTCTTCTGAATCGCCTTTTCAATCGCGGAAATCATCTTCTTTTCCCACGGCTTGATGACGATCATGCGCGCTTCCGGCACGTTGATGTTGCCAATCTGCGGCAGGGGCGTCGGCGTGCCGTAGTAGTCCACCATGATGCGGTCCAGCAGGCGCGGATTCGCACGGCCCGCACGCAGGCTCGTCATTTCGTTCTGATACACGGCAACGCTCTTGGACATCTTCTCCTTGGAAGCATCCAGAATTTCCTTCACAGTCATGTTTCATAACCTCCTTTTTTCGGGGGACAAATTCCATTTCTATTGTACTGTTTTTTCTCTCAAAAGGCAAGTAGTTTTTTTACGGGAATGGGGAGACCCCAGAGGCTCTGCCTCTGGACTCCGGCAGGGCGCTGCCCTGCACCCGCGAAGGGTCTTCGACCCTCTCGACACCCTTTTCGCGATTGAGTTGGTCACACTCTCATACAGTTTCCGCGTGTTTATCCAAGAATGGGGAGACGCAGGGGGCGTTGCCCCTTAAACCCCACCAGAGGCTCTGCCTCTGGACTCCGCGAAGGGTCTTCGACCCTCTCGACACCCTTCTCGCGATTGAGTTGGTTACACTCTCATACAGTTTCCGCGTGTTTATCCGCGAAAATAGTTACAATTACCAAACTGTAACATGGGAGTGCAGCCGAAGGAGTCCAGAGGGCGATCGGAAAGCCCTCTGGTTGCCTCGGTCAAGAGCACTATGTTAATGAAGTCAACTATGCCAAAAGCGTGGACTCATCCGCTTAGGGATGAACGAAAGTCCCCATATCGCTGCCTTCCAGCACCGAAATCAAATTTTCCGGCACATCCAGCCCAAACACGCGCACCATCGGCACACGATTCTCCGCGCACAACGCAAACGCCGCCGCATCCATCACCTTCAAGCCCTTCTGCAGCGCCTCCTGATAGGTAATGTCCTTAATCAGCGTTGCGTTCGGGTCTTTGTGCGGGTCAGCGGTGTACACACCGTCGATGTTCTTCGCCATCAGGATGGCATCCACCTGCATTTCGATTGCCCGCAGCGCAACCGCCGTGTCGGTGGAGAAGAACGGATTGCCCGACCCTGCCGCGAACAGCACCACGCGCCCTTCGGACAGATAGCGCCGCGCGGTCATGGCGTTGAACGGCTCGCAGAAGCGGTTCATGTCCACGGCGGACATCACCACGGCATCCACGCCCGCCTGACGCAGCGCGTCCGCCATGCACAGGCAGTTGATAACCGTGCCGAGCATCCCCATCTGGTCAGCGGTAACGGCGTCCATGTTCGCCGCCGGGCCCTGACGGCCGCGCCAGATATTCCCCGCGCCGATGACAATGCCAATCTGCGTGCCCATATCCGCCATTTTGCGGATGACGGCGGCGGCACGATGCACCTGATCGAAATCAAACAGGTCGCTGCCCGTTTTCAGCGCCTCGCCGGAGAGTTTGAGCAGTACACGTTTGTAGACAGCCATGAAATTTCCTCCTCAGTTGTCATCCCTCAAGCGGCAAAGGTCGCCGCGTTCGGCATTTTCCCACGTTCTATTTTACTACTTCAAACGCTTTTTGGCAAGAGGGTGCAGGAAAACAAGGCAATCATGAATGCAGAAAATAGGATAGAAAAAAGGAAGACCGCAGGATTTCTCCCGCAGTCTCCCTGATATTTATGCGGATGGAGACGCAATTACGCCTTCTTCATCGCAGCGATTTCCGCCGCGAGGTCGTCCTTGCGCTTCTCGATGCCTTCGCCGCGCTCGAAGCGGACGTAGCGCACGATGTCCAGCGTGGTGCCAGCCGCCTTGGCGGTTTCGTTCATCAGAGAGGTGATGGTCTTGTCGCCATCCTTGACGAACTGCTGGTCAAGCAGGCACACTTCCTTGTAGTACTTTTCGATCTGACCCGCGACAATGCGGTCAACGATCTTTTCGGGCTTGCCGGATTCAATCGCCTTCGCGCGCTGAATTTCGGCTTCCTTCGCCAGCTTGTCGGCGTCCACTTCTTCGCGGCGGACAGCTTCCGGCTTGGCAGCCGCAATCTGCAGGCACACGTCGTGGGCAAATTCCTTCACGAGGTCGGAATTCTTGCCGACTTCATCGGTCGCAACTTCGACCATAACGCCGACCTTGCCGCCCATGTGGATGTAGGAAGACACAACGCCTTCGGTCTCATAGCGGGCGAAACGGCGGACGGTGATCTTCTCGCCGATGGCGACGGTCGCGTCAGAAACCATGTCTTCGATGGTCTTGGACTCGTCGTCAACGAACTTCTGCTTCATCAGCTCGTCGAGATCCGCCGGGTTCGCCAGCGCGACGTGCTTCGCAACGGCGTTCGCGAAATTCTTGAAGTTGTCGGTGTTGGCAACGAAGTCGGTTTCGCAGTTGACTTCCACCAGCGCGCCGGTGCAGCCGCAGGGCGTCATGTACGCCACAACAGCGCCTTCCGCCGCGATACGGCCAGCCTTCTTGGCGGCCTGCGCAAGTCCCTTTTCGCGCAGCCAGTCAATGGCCTTGTCCATGTCGCCGTCGGATTCAACAAGCGCCTTCTTGCAGTCCATCATGCCCGCGTTGGTACGCTCGCGGAGCTCCTTGACCAGAGCAGCAGTGATATTCGCCATAAGGTTCATCCTCCAAATCTTTTTCGATGTTGAAACGGGTTTGCGAGGGATTACGCCTCGGTCTTTTCCACGGGCGCTTCTTCAGCGGACTGCTCGCCCTGCTTGCCTTCCAGCACAGCGTCAGCCATCTTGCCGGCGATCAGCTTGACCGCGCGGATGGCGTCGTCGTTGCCGGGGATGACGTAGTCGATTTCGTCCGGGTCGCAGTTGGTGTCAACGATCGCAACGATCGGGATGTTCAGGATGCGGGCTTCGGTCACAGCGATGTGTTCCTTGCGCGGGTCAACAACGAACAGCGCGCCGGGCAGCTTCTTCATCTCGCGGATGCCGCCGATGTTCTGCTCGAGCTTTTCGCGCTCCGCCTTCAGCTGGATGACTTCCTTCTTGGGCAGCAGGTCGAACTGGCCGGACTGCTCCATCTTGTCGATGTCGTTCAGGCGGCGGATACGGGTCTGGATGGTGCGGAAGTTGGTCAGCATGCCGCCCAGCCAGCGGTTGTTGACATAGTACATGTTGCAGCGCTTCGCTTCGGACTCGATGGATTCCTGCGCCTGCTTCTTCGTGCCGACGAACAGGATCGTCTTGCCCTGCATGACGGTGTCGCGGACGAACGCGTACGCTTCGTCGATCTTGCGGACGGTCTTCTGCAGGTCGATGATGTAGATGCCATTGCGCTCGGTGAAGATGTACTGCGCCATCTTCGGGTTCCAGCGGCGGGTCTGATGACCAAAGTGGACGCCAGCTTCGAGGAGCTGCTTCATGGAAATGACTGCCATAGTTGTTTTCCTCCTTGTTTTTCGGGCTGCCTCGCTTGATTGCGGGCTATGCCTTCAACCACCCTCTGCCCATTCGCGGCGACTCACTGCATCCACAGCACAAGGACCGCAGGACAAAGGTGCGTAGTCTTGCTGATTATACCACAAGTACGCCTGTTTTTCAACTGTTTTTTCGGGATGAGGCAAATTTTTTGCAGGATTTTATGCTCGATGCTTGGTGAACAGCTCCTTCACCACCGCGTAGCTCATCTTCGGTCTCCGATACTCGTCCACCACGCCCTTGTTGTTGTGCGTTTTCGGGCGGTGCATCGCCCACTCCTCCGTCACGCGGCAATCCGCGAACTGCCACAGGAACACGCCGCTGCACGCCGGGTTCTTAAGCACCGCCTCCACCTGATTGCGCAGAATTGTGCACTGCCGCTCCTCCGACCACTTCGATTCGCCCAGCGGGTCATGGTAGCCGTAAATGCCGCCCGCGCCGATTTCGCTGATGATGACGGGCTTCCCTGCCCCGCCGTGCTCGCGGATTTCCTTGAGTTTCTGCGCCAGGCTCTCCGCGACGGGCGTGTTGTGATACCACTGCGGATAGATGTTCACGCTCACCACGTCGCTGTCGCCATAGACGCGGCTGCCGGGGCGCTCCAAGAGCGCGGCGGTCATCGGGCGGGAGGCGTCCAAGTCGTGCAGGAGCGCATAGACTTCGCGATAGCAGTCCGCGCCGTAATCACAGTTGTCCGCGCATTCGTTCAGGCATCCCCAAATGAAAATGGACGGGTGATTGCGGTGCTGGGCAACCATTTCGCGCACGCACTGCCTTGTCTGCGGCATGAAGTTCGGGTTGCGCATTTGCTCTTCCTGCAAGCCGCGCGCGTGCGCCTCCTCCCACACCAGCAGCCCCATTTCATCGCAGAGGTCAAGGAAGCGCGGGTCATTGGGGTAGTGGCAGGTGCGGACGCAGTTGCAGCCCATGTCCTTCATCATCAGGATGTCCTGCGCCATGGCCTGCAGCGGCACCGCGCAGCCGAACGCGCCGTACTCCTCGTGGCGGTTGAAGCCCATCAGGCGGAGCTTCTCGCCGTTGAGCAGCAAATCCATTCCGGAAATGCTGATTTCGCGGAAGCCGACGCGGTCAATGAGATCATCCAGCACTTGATTTCCTTCGCGGATTTCAGCGCGGAGGGCGTAAAGTGCGGGCGTGTCGGGCGTCCACGCGGTCACATCCGCATAATGCGCATCGGGAATGCGGATGATGGCGGTGCTGTCCGCCGGGATGTGCGCGGTTTGGGTGAACGTCTGCCCGGCAAGGGTGATGGTGACATCCGCCGATGCGTCGTCATCCGCCAGATTGCGGATGTTTGCGGAAATATCCGCCGTCCAGCCGTCCGCCGTGCGCTTCGTCGTGATACCGACACGCTCCACAAACACGTCCGGCAGCTGCTCAATGACGACCGGGCGCGTGATGCCGCCATAAGAATAGTAGTCATTCGGAACATGCAGGGCGGAATCCTCCCCGAAACGGTTGTCCACCTCGACGGTCAGCGCATGTTCGCCGTCGGGCAGGCGGCGCACGACTGTCTCAAACGCGGTGAACGCGCCGTAGTGCCGGGCGATTTCATTGCCATCCAGCAGGACGCGTGCGCGGAAGGACACGCCGCCGAAATGCAGGCGGATATTGCCCCCGCAGCGAATGCGGGTCGTGTAGTGCGCGCGCCCGCGGTAGTTGTGGAGCGCAGGGACAAGCTCCCATGCGCTGGGGACGGGCAGCCGCGCGGGGACGGGTGCGGTGGTGTCAAGGGCAGCAAAGTCCCACAGCGTCGGGACGGGAACGGCGCGGCGGATTTGATGGGTGGCGAAGGTGCGGTCAGACATATGGCTTCCTTTCTTCCTGCCGATGGCGGGAAAGGCGATTTTCTGGTTGTATTATAGGCGAAAAGGGACAAAAAGGCAAGGGAAACGGGGGATGAAAGTAATACTATTTCCAGATTCACCTGCGCCATCTGCTTGCGCCTTTTCCATTCTGGCGTCCGTTCATTCCACTTAGCGTAGCGCTGCTACGCTGCGTTTCATTCACGTTAGCCAGAATGAAAAATTCGCGGCGCATCTTGGCGCATTTTCATCTGGAAATAGTATAAATTGAAAGCGCGCAGCCTGCGGAGAGGATGCGCGCTTTCATTTCCTATTTTATAATCTACACTGCCATTACTTCAAGAACCCGCTGATAATCTGCTCTTCCGCTTCCTGCTCGGTCAGCCCAAAGGGTCATCAGCTTGATAATCTGCTCGCCCGCAATCTTGCCGATGGCGGCTTCGTGAATCAGCGCGGCGTCGAGGTCATCCGCTTCGAGCTGCGGCACGGCGAGAATTTTCGCGTGATCCATGATAATCGCGTCGCACTCCGTGTGGCCGGAACAGGCGGCCTGCCCGACAAGGCGGCTGTCGAACTTCTGCCACGAGTTGTCCTTGGCAACTGAGCGGCTCACGACATCCGCGCTGCTGCCCGCGCCCTTCATCGTCACGACGTAGATGCTTTCCGCCTTCTGGTCGCCGTGGGTCATCAGGCGTTCGCGGACGACAAGGCGCGCGCCGGCTTCCAGCTCCGCCGTCGTTGTGCGGATGGTGCTGTCCACGCCGCGAATCTGCACCATTTCCATCTCCATGCTGCTGCCCTGCGCCAGATGCACCTCCGTTCCGGGATTCAGCAGGCGCTTGCCCGTGCCGTCGCCCGAACCGTAGTGCTTTTCGACGTAGCGGACGTGCGCGTTTTTCTCCACAAAGAAGCGGTGCAAGCCGTCGTGCTGGGAATCCTGCGAACCGCAGTTGTCGATGCCGCAACCCGCGACAATCAGCACGTCGCTGCCCTCGCCGATGTAGAAGTCGTTGTAGACCATTTCCTTCAGGCCGCTTTCGCTCAGCACGACCGGAATGTGCACGCTCTCGTTGACCGTGCCGGGCTTGATGCGGATGTCGATGCCGGACACATCCTTCTTGGACTCGATGCTGATGTTCGCCGTCGTCTGGCGCGACGCCAAATGCCCATTCGCGCGGATGTTGTACGCGCCCTCCGGCACGCCGTGCAAATCCGCCACTTCTTCCAGAAGTCTGCGCTGAACAGCCGTAATCTTCTCGCTCATCAGCAGTTGCCCTCCTTCCCGGTGGTCTTTTCCAATTGTGCGCACGCGCTGACGGCGGACGGCGTGCCCAGCAGCGTCGGCAGAATTTCCGCGCGGCTGCCGTGGCTGACGATTTTCCCTTCCGCCAGCACAATGATTTCATCCGCAATGTTCAGAATGCGCTCCTGATGGCTGATGACGAGGATGGTGCGGTCGCTGCGCACCTGCCGCATCCGCTCAAAGACGCTGATGAGGTTCTGGAAGCTCCACAGGTCGATGCCCGCTTCCGGCTCGTCAAACACGGACAGCTGCGTGCCGCGCGTGAGCACCGTTGCAATCTCAATGCGCTTGAGTTCGCCGCCGGACAGGCTGCCGTTTACCTCACGGTTTACATAATCCCGCGCGCAAAGCCCCACTTCGGACAAAATCGCGCACGCTTCGCTGACCGACAGGCGCTTGCCCGACGCAATCCGCAGCAAATCCAGCACGGTGATGCCCTTGAAGCGCACGGGTTGCTGGAAGGCGTAGCTGACGCCGAGTTTGGCGCGGTCGGTGATAGACAGGTCGGTCATGTCCGTGCCGTCGAGCAGAATTTTGCCTGACGTCGGCTTCTCGATGCCGGCAATCATCTTCGCCAGCGTCGATTTTCCGCCGCCGTTCGGCCCGGTGATGACCACAAAACGCCCGCTGTCCACCGTCAGCGTAATATCATGGAGGATTTCCTTTCCCGCCGCCTCATTCGTGACGGCAAAGGACAAATGCTGGATGTCTAACATGAAAGCACCTCAACCGCGGGCATTCCCGCCATTTGTCTGATTGATTTTTCCCCGGTTTGCGCATTTCCATACGCAGCCAGTGTCCATGATAGCAGTTTGCGGGGGGCATGTCAACCGATTTTCGTCAAAATCCGGCGAAATATAGGGGTTTATCGCAAGTCCGGCACGTCTGTCCAGTCGCGCGCCAGCATCCGCTCGTACTCCTCCTCCGTAATCGGCAGAATCGTGCCGTGCTTAAAAGCCGTAGGGAAAATGGAAAGCCTCATCTGCGCGGGTGAAAACGCCCTTCGTCAGGTCATCCGACACGAACGGAACGTACCCCTGTCCCGCGCAGCCCGCGCCGTAGAAATCCGCAAACAGGCACCAGCGGCCGTCGGCGAGTTTGACGGCGGTCGGCGCTTCATACATGCCCTTCGTCTGCGCGCCCATCGAATCATCGAAGCCTTCCACGCGCTCGAATTTTCCATTCACATGGTCGCTGACGAGCAGCAGCAAGTTGTCCGGGTTCGGGCTGCTTTTCACAAAAAGGTAGAATTTGCCCTTCTCCTCGTACATGGCGGAGTCGATGATGCTGCTGTCCGGCTTGCGGTAAATCAATTCCGGTTCGCTGTAATGGATAAAATCTTTTGTTCTGCTGCCGTAAATCGCCATATTCCCGAAGTTGTTGCAGCGGTGCTTCGATGACCAGTGCACGAGATATTCGCCATGCTCGCTGTCAAAAAAATCATAAATCTAGGGCTGCAAGTTGACGAAAGTTGCGCAGCCCTATTTTGTTAATGTAAAACAGGAGCTGCTCACTTCAGCAACAAAAGAAACGCCTGCAATTAAAATCGCAAAATACGCATCTTTTTGGTAAGAGTTCACTACGCTCGGCAGTTGGCGCACACCGTTTTGCATGACCTCAAAATGCAAGTGGTTGCCGGTACTGTCGCCGGTAGAACCCACATAGCCAATCACCTGCCCTGCCGTTACGGTTTCACCAGCCGTAACGGCGGCAGTTTATCATAATGGGCATACCGCGTGGAAAGTCCTGCGCCGTTATCCAGCAGCACCTGATTACCGTAGCTGCCGTTCCAGCCGCTGACCAGCACCGTGCCGCTGTGGGCAGGCAAAATGGGGTGCCCTCCGGCGCGGGAATGTCTGTGCCGCGATGCCCGGCATTGCCGAGGTATCCACCGTTCCGAAATGGCAGGATATATAAGTGTGACCGGCAGCGGCCATTGCAGGGGTGCCGTCACCGACCACGCCGCCGACACCGCCGCACAACCCAGCAGATAAGGGCGCAGTTCGTCCGACAGCAGCTCGTCAAGAATGTCGCGCTGGTCTTGCGTGAAATTGTATTCTTCAGCCAGCTCGGCTGCACTTTGCTGCTGACCGTGATGTGCAGAATGTACTCCGTGACCGGTTCCGGGTCAGGTTCGTCCTCGGTCGGTTCCGGCGTGGTGGTCACTGTTTCGATTTCTGAAGTAATTTGGTGCATGGACCAAAAGGTATTCTGAATCAGCAGCTTTTTGCCTTCGTCGATGACAACCACATCGCTGTCGGAGTTGAGGTTGGTATGCACCGCAAAGATGGCCAGCACTTCGGGCCAATAAGCTTGCCCAAGTGTGACCGTCCTCGTAGTCGTATTCAATCGTGGTTTCGCTGCACTCCGGGTGGGCAGCTACGATCGTTGATGGCTTCACCAAAGTCGGCATTGGTTTCCGCAACAATTTCCGCAATGCGGATGCTGTTGGGGTCACCAGATTCATCGGCAAACAAAATGCCCATCGGTGAGCCGATTACCGCCGCAGCCGCGCCTATGACCCATAGCCAACATCAACACCACCCCACCAGCACCGAGCAGAGCCGCCAGCGTTGCGGCAGTTCTCCAGGCCGTGCGGGCCAACAGCTGCTTGATAGCGCTCATCAGGTAGCGAAACAGGGCTTGCAATCGGGTGGCAGCAGCCTTTTTTGGGTGTTGTCATTCCCGGCAAGGTGGGGCTTTCGATACGCATTGGGGCGGTGATACTTGTGGCAGCGCGTTGTTCGGCTTGCCTTTGGAAGTGTCTGCGCACAGCCTCCCGAATAAAGTGCTGGCGTTTCAGGCTTTGCTGCCTTGTCTTTATCAGCTGGCTTTGGGAGATTTGTTCCTGCGGTAACGCACTGTCTGCCTTGGGCGTTTGGGGCTTGGCTTTTTCTATGGCAATCGCCCGAAAGCGCCCGCGCTTGAATTGTTCGCGGCGTTCCTGCTGGGGAAAAAGAACCTCTATGGTGGGTTGCGAGGCCGTCTGGCTTTTTAGCAACAGGGGCGGCCTTTTCCGTACTTTTCTGCCGCTGTTCACGCTTGTCCTGCATAACGCGGAATTGCTTATAGCTGATTCTGGCGGTGCTTATGGCTGCGTTTTCTGCTGTGCCAACCACTTGTTCGGCTCTATTCTGGATAGTCTGTTTCCGTAGTCGGTGGTATCGGTATCCGGCTCTGTAGCCGCTTGCTTGGCCCCCTTTGCACACTGCCGCGCACAGCGGATTGCATCATCTTGCGCCGCACCAAATTGCGGCTGCGGTCGTCAGCGCTCATTGTGGTTATCCCGGTTGTGGCGGACCTGTTTGCGAGCTTGCATATCGTTCATCACGCGGGTATACTGCTCCGGCGTGGCTTTCATAGGGTAGATTCCCAGCGGGTATCCGTAAAAATGATAGGATCATGGTACAGCTTTTCATAGCGTTTGAACTGTTCGTCCGTCAGGCTGGTAAAATCTCCATCGCGCAGACCGCAAACAAAAAAGCTGCCCGCGAGAATATCATAATCTTCGAGCAGCCGATTCAGTGGCATATTGTTCAGCTTTCCCTCATCATTACAAACAATGCAAGCGTAATCCCGCCAAAGGGTACACACCCTCAATATCGCCGTCACAAGTTTTTTGCATGGATTTCAAATTGTTTTTCAATGATACGTTCCTCCGGGTATTTTCCCGGCTGAACATATAAAACGCGGATTTTGTTTTCTTTGGGCATGGTAACAACTCCTTTGCAAATAAAAATTCCGCCATGCCTTGTCGCACAGCGGGTTGTGGGTGTAAAATAGAAAACAGTACTATGATAAGGGGATACCAAAATGACGCTTTATATCAGTGCTGCCGAGTATGACTACCACACCTTGGTCAAGGTGGCAGAGATGGCCGGACTACACGGCATTATAGGCTTTCACGAAACCGAGATGGGTATTTATTGAGCTTTCCTGATACTGAAACGCCAACACTTATAAATCTTTACAAATCTATCTTAAAGATTTGGAGAATAATATCTGGGTACATTAACTTCCCAATTTATCAAATCGCGGCGGGCCTCGGCCCGCCGTTTTGTTTTGCGCATAGTTATTCCACCTCTCCGGGTTTAGTGCTTATCAGCTTATACACCTTACCTGTTGTCGGCTGCTTATTTTCAAACGGATGATGTTATTGCCCATCTTCAGAATCCCCCCGCCCGGCAGTAGCCAGTTTCAGGTATTCCTGCTGCGGCTCTGACAGACCGTACAGTTTCCGCAGCGGCAGAATGTCCTTTGTCTGGCGCAGCATTACCACAAATTCACTGTTGGACAATACCGCGCAGGCGGTATCGTTGGTCAGGCAATCCTGCGCGTTCTGGGTAATGCCCGTGGCATAGGCGTTATATTTGCGGAATCGCTTCCAGCTCTGGTACAGAAACTTTGCACTTTCCTCATCGCGGAGCAACAGATAGATTTCATCAAAAGTATACCCAAGTGGCTGCGTTTGCGTCCTTGCGGTTGCTGTTCATAACCGCAGTGTTAATAAATTCCAGCATGGAAATCATCGCCACCGGTTTCAGCTGCTCACCCAAACGATTGATGTTAAAGCAAATCAGACGATTGGACATATCACATTCGTGGCTGCGCAAAAAGCTTTCATGCTGCCTTTTTGCGAAAATCTCAATTGCCAAAGGCAAGCTGCTCGGCTCTGGGGTGATGCTGTGCAAGCAAAAGTCTTTCCATAAATCCACCAGTGTGGGGCAAGGTATGGTATAGTGTGAATCCACAAGCGGTTTGTAGATATTTTTCAAGCTGCGATCAATCAGGCTTTTGTCGCCCGGAATCATGTTTCTCCATCACCTTTTCGAACAGGAGCACAAAATCTGACTTCGCATTTTGCGGCAGAATCTTACTTTTTCCATCGGGAGAAATGAAATCCAGCGGATTGAGAGTGCGTTTCGCTGATTGGTGAAATG